>Ga0315902_10001049_pt1 | contig 44986 bp, 37 predicted proteins | sample LakEriMetagenome_9_FD_203523 | JGI IMG/M metagenome (GOLD analysis project Ga0315902, IMG submission 203523) | Freshwater fungal communities from buoy surface, Lake Erie, Ohio, United States - Buoy 12 MA117 | ecosystem: Environmental > Aquatic > Freshwater > Lake > Lake biofilm | place: USA...
TCGCGGCTGGCGATCCGGTCACGGTAGAGGCCCATCCCGCCGGTCCAGGGCAGGCCAGCAACCATGATGTTCGATTTCACCCCTACAGTCAGCCCAGCCAACGGTCCCTCGCCGCCATGGGCGCGGGGATCGAGATCGACGAAGGCATTGTAGGGGTCGTGCATTACACCCCCCGCTCGTCGATCAGGCGGATCGGCTTCTGGCGGGTGTCGATCTGGGTCGCGGCAGCCGTTTCACCGGGTGCGCAGAGTTGCACCGCCACTTCCACGCCAAGGCCGCGCCGCAGCACTTCAGCAAGATCCCCGGCATTGCTGCCGCCGCGGCTTTCGATCGTCACCACCATGTCATCACGCTGCGTCGCGGAATCGCGGCGCAGGTGGCAGACATATTCGCCGGTCAGGTCCGGCCGGTTCTCGATCAGCGCGGCAATTGCATGCGGGAACAGGTTGATGCCCCGCAGCTTGACCATGTTGTCGCTGCGGCCCTTGAACCCGGCGATGCGCTTAAAGCCCAGCTCGCCGCGACCATCCAGTTCATGCGTGATGTCATGGGTGTTGAAGCGGATGCAGGGGGCGATGTCGTCCTTGAACAGGCAGGTAACGACCATGTCGCCGGTCTCACCCCGCGCCACCGGCGTGCCGCTCTCGATATCCAGCAGCTCTAGGTACTGGGCGTCTTCCCAGACGTAGAGCCCGTCGCGGTCTGGCCCCTCACCCGCTATCGAACCGGTATCGCCGACGCCGTACCAATCATAGGCCTTGGCTCCGTGCCAGGCGGCCTCGGTAGCGGCGCGGTCTTCGGTACCGAGGTGGCCGATGATCATCCGCAGCTTGATCCGATCAAAAAGCCTTTCAGCTTCCGCAACTTCAGACAGCTTCCTGATGTAGTCTACGAAGCCGACCATCACCGTCACGCCAAAATCTGCCAGCAGGTTGACCTGATTGACAGAGCGCGTTTCGATCCCGGTCCCGGCGGAGAGGAACAGCGAATTGGTGAAGTGCGTCACCGCCTCGCGAATGTAGTGCCCGCCATTGATCATGCCGTGACCATAGACCGAATGAACCACGTCTTCCGGCTTCAGGCCCATCCAGCGATACATCCGGCCGACCAGCAGGTTGGTCACCTCACGTCCCTTGGGCCCGAACATCAGCGGTTGCGGGCGGCCGGTGGTGCCGCTGGTGGTGTGGAATATCACCGGATCGGCGCCGCGCCCGTCGAAATCGCCATAGGGCGGGTACGCGTTGACCGAGGCCATCAGGTCAGACTTGTCGTAAACCGGCAGCTTGGTGATGTCGGCCAGCCCCGTGATATCACCGGGTTCGATACCCTGCGCGCCCCACAGCCGCTGATAGAACGGGATCTGCCACCCGCGCTGCATCAGTCGCTTGAACTGGGCATCCTGGATCGCAAAGATCTCATCCCGGCTGATGCTGCGATAGCGCGCGGTAAAGGCGTCCCCGACCGGGTAATCGGCCAGCATCTGCTTGATATCGAAGGTCTCGAAATAGGTCGGGAAGCTCATGTTGGGTCCGTGAAATAGGTCAGGGGGTCTAAGAACAGGCGCGGATCGTGCCCGGCGGGAGCGAGTTCGCGGGCGAATTCCAGCTTGGCCTGAGTCTGGGCCGGAGACAGGGGCGCATCAGGGCTGCCCAGCGTGTGCGGAACGGCGATGGCCTGCATGGCACCGCCGGCCAGCGTGATGCGCAGTTCCTGCGGGAACAGGGCGTTGGGATCCTGGTTGCCATCAGCCACCAGCACGACCTTGCCCGCGAGGGCCGCGAGCGCTGGATCGGCGAAGTTTTCGGGGGTGAAGCGGCGGGGATCGATCCGCCCATCGGTCAGCATCAGCGCGGCGAGGAATGGCAGGCACAGCCGGGCATAGGCGGGGGTCATGTCTGGGCGATAGGGCCGCCCGACCAAGCGGTGAATCAGCGGCGGACAGGCGAGTTCAATCCGCTCGATTGCCTGACCGGTTAGGCTTTGCAAGGGCCCCAGCGCGGCGTGGCTGGCGCGGCCGGAGGGGAACGGCTTTGTGCTGATCTCGGCAATCCGCCAGACCTGGCCGAGCTCGCGCGTGTAGCGTGACAAGTCGCCCTGATCGATCAGTCTGAAATAGCCGAACGGGCCCTCCAGCGGATCGAGCGGCGCGGTGAAGCCGGCCTTGGCGAGATCGCTGGCCGTCACCGCGGCACGGGCGGCATTGGCGACCTGGAACGGCAGGGTGATCGAGCCTTCGACATGGGCCTGCATCGTCCCGGCCGCGCTCGAATAGGCGAGGCCCAGCGCATGCTCCAGCGGCGCGCCATCGATCCGTGCCACGGCCAGGGCCGCACCGATCACGCCGGCCGTGGCGGGGCGGAAAAAGCTGAGCGCGGAATCCGCCGCAATGCCGAGGCCCGAGGCAACATCGACGCCGATCGCCAGTGCGACCAGCGCTTCCTCGGGATCGCAGCCACCCTTGCGGTCAATCGTCGCCCCCAGCGCGGCAGTGACCACGCTCATGGCATGGACCACCGCTGGCTCGTGCACCGCGTCCCATTCGAGGCAATGGATTCGGTAGCCATTGACGAAGGCCGCACCCGGTGCCGGCAAGCGTTCTGAAGTCCCAATCAGGCGGGCATCGGTGCCGCTGCCCATCGCCCGGGCCGCCGCCAGAATGGCTTCGGCCCCTGGCGCGGTCGTCCCCGCCGCACCGACCGCCAGCGTATCGCCCAGCAATCGCAACGCATCGGCGCGCACGGTTTCGGGCAGACGGTGCGCAGCGCCGGCAAAGGCGAGGAGATCGGCAGTCGCGCTCATGCCAGCCAATCCTCGAGCAGGCTGGTGATCGCTGCTGCATCATCGCCCTCAAGCGCGAGCACGCAGGCCCGTTCGGCCTCGTCCGGTGGCAGCCCGCCCCATGCCGCGAGCGTGTGCATCTTCTGCTTGATCACCGCCTTATCGACCGGCCGCTCCGGATCGCCGCGCGTGTCGATCAGTTCCAGGCCATTCACACGTGCCCCGAAGTGTGCTGGATAACGCTCTGTAATACCTTTATCTTCAACCACGGAAACCTGCGCCCGCAGCGGAGCCAGTTCGGTGATCGCCTCGGGCGTAAAGTCCTCCGGCCTGGCCTCGCGCCCGCTGGCAATCACCGCCACGGCGTGCTGCAGGCTGAACTTGGCATCGACCTCGGTCACCGGGTTGGGCCGATCGCAGAAGGCCATGGCATCGGCATAGGTCTCGACCCGGAACGGCGCAGTCAGCCTGCCCAGCGCGCGCAGTTCAAGCGCACAGTCGATCACCGGGTGGGCGTGGCGGCAGGCGGCCCAGGGCTTGAAGCTGACTTCGTGGATGCGCCACTGAGTCGGGAAGGTCATGGGCTTGGGCTCACGGCAAGTCGCCGCATAGAGCCCCTGAGGCCCTTCGAGGATCGCGGCGGGGCCAGTCAGTCCATCGGCCGCCATATAGGCTGCCTCGCCGCCGGTTCGCAATGCATGAAGGACGTGCCACTGCTTGGTTAGCACATTGTCATGGCGCATGTGCCAGAAACCGCCTGCGACCGACCCGGCATTCGCCAAAGCGGCCACCATCTGCCCATGCTCAAGATGATAGAGTGAACCTGCGGTCGCAGCGGCGCCAAACAGACCGGCGGTGGCGGTTGGGTGCCAGCTGCCATAGTGGTGCGCGTCGAGCGTAGCGCCGACCGCAATCATCGCTTCGTAACCCCGAACGGCAGCAGCCAGAATCCGGTCAAGCTGGTCCTGCCCCATCCCCAGCGCAGTCGGCCAGATTACCGGCCCCGGATGGAGCAGTGCCGCCCGATGGACATCATCCATTTCCAGCAGATTGCCCATCAAGGCAGCCCGGCCCACCGCACCGGGGATCGCCAAGGAGTGCAAACTGCGCAAGGCGCTCTGCCGCGCCCCAGCAACGCAGGCCAGCCAGTCCAGCAGATGCAATCGCGCACGCGCCCTATCGCTTTCCGTGATCGGGCGCGCTAGTGTCCGGACAAGTTGGACCAGCAGGGGCTCGCTCATGGGCGCCCCCGTGGAGCCGATGGGAGCAAGGATTGAAGGCCAGCATGACCATTCCGCGTGAGCGTGAAGCCCCCCGCTATCTGCAAGTTGCCGGGGAACTGCGCGCCGAAATCCTCTCCGGCAAGTTTTCCGCGCGCGATCAGTTTCCGACCGAAAGCGATCTGTGCCAGCGCTATGGCGTGTCGCGCTTCACCATTCGCGAGGCGCTGCGCCGGCTGCAGAACGAAGGGTTGATTGCCCGCAAGCGCGGCTCGGGCACGGTGGTTCAGCCAGCGGCCGCGCGCGGCGGCACGCTGCACCAGCCGCTCTCCAACGTCGGTGAAATTCTGCAATATGCCCGCGATACGCATGTGACCTATGAACCGCGCGGCCGCGGCGATTTGCCGCGCGAGATTGCCGAGCAGATCGGTGAGGATACCAGCGGCGCCTGGATCTGCTTTCGCGGCGTCCGCAGCCCTCAGCTTGATGGCCAGCCGATCGCCGCGACCGATGCCTATTTCCACGAAAGCGTCGATGGCGCGGTGGCACGGCTGGATCTTGGCGCCGGCACCCTGTTCAGCCAGATCGAGCAACTCGCCGGGGTCAGCATCGGCAAGGTCACGCAAGACATCCAGGCGGTTGCTGCCAGCGCCGACATTGCGAAGGCGCTCGATCTCAAGCGCGGCAGCCCGGTTTTGCGGATCCTGCGCTGTTACATCGATGCCAGGGGCCAGGTATTCGAAATCTCGGTCAGCCACCACCCGGGCGATCGCTTCGCCTACTCGATGCATATCGATGTGGACGGCTGACATCGCTTAACCCTCGCCCAGTGCGGGCACCTTGCCAGGCAGCCACGGCGCCTCGTTGGCAAAGCGGATCGGCGGGGCGATATGATGACGTCCGTCAGCCTCGACCAGCAGACCGCGCTGGACAACGTGCGGCTCGTCCAGCGCTTCGCGAAAATCGAGCACGGGTGCGAAGGCCACGTCCTTGTCGTGGAACCATGCCACCCATTCGTCGCGGGTCTTGGTAACGAAGGTTTCGCGCAGGAAAGCGATCAGCGGCGCCTGGACCGGGCCGGCATCCTGTTCTGCCAGCGCAATCAGGTCCGGCCGACCGAGCGCGGTCAGCAGATTGGTCGCAAACTTGATCTCGCGCCCGCCGAGGACGACGTGACGGCCATCGCTGGTCTGATAGACCTGGTAAAACCCTGCTCCACCCAGCGAACGCTGCTCACTCGATTTCGGTGAAGGTCCCCCGGCAATCGCGGTACCGGCGGTATGCGCGCACCACGGCAGGAGGCTGTCGAACATGGCAACGTCGATATAGTCGCCCTCCCCCGTCTGCTCGCGCCCGATCAGCGCCATCAGCACGGCTGACAGCGCGGTCAGGCCAGCGGCAAGGTCTGCCGAGGGAGCACCGGGTACCACCGGCGTGCCATCCGGCCCGTCGTTGACGCTCATGAACCCGGCCAGCGCCTGGACCGCCATGTCATGCGCCGGATGGTGCGCCAGTTCACCCTCCTGCCCGAAGGCAGAGATCGAGCAGTAGACGATGCGCGGATTGAGCGAGCGCACCGCCGGGTAATCGAACCCCAGCCGCTTCATCACGCCGGGCCGGAAACCCTCAACGAAGACATCGGCCTCGGCGATCAGCGCGCGCAACGCGGCCTTGCCCTCTTCGCTCTTGAGGTCGAGCACCTGGCTTTCCTTGCCGCGGTTGAGGTTGGCAAACCAGACCGACTGGCCATTCTCGAACGGGGCCTGACTGCGCACCGGCTCACCGCCGCGCGGCTCGATTTTTATGACCCGCGCGCCCTGATCGGCCATCATCACGGTCATGGCCGGGCCCGGCAGGAATTGCGTCAGGTCGACAACGGTGATGCCGCTCAGCTTGCCCATCGCCCCCTCGGTCAGACAACGCCGCCGGAGCGTAGTCGGGCGAAGTCATCCTCGCCATAGCCAAGCTCGGCCAGGATCGCGGCGGAGTCTGCCCCCAGCAGCGGCCCGGCCCGGTTGGGCAGGCGCAGACCATCCAGCTTGATCGGGCTGGCAAGGACCTGGAAATCGGGATTGTCGGGATGGGCCACACTGTCGCGCATGCCAATCACCCGCAGCCACGGGTTATCGAGCGCCTGGTTGAGCTGGTAGACCGGGGCAACCGGCACGTGCCCTTCCAGCAGGGTCTGCCAGTGGGCCATCGGCTGGCGCGAGAAGATGCCGTCCAGCACTTCGGTCAGCGCAGCGCGGTTGGCCAGCCGATCGGGGTTGGTCTTGAAGCGCGGATCCTGGCCCAGTTCGGGGTGGCCGATGCGTTCGACCATGATGTCCCAGAACTTGGGCAGCTGGCACATCACGAACATCCACCCGTCCGCCGCCTTCACCATCTGGCTGGGCGTGGCACTGGGGTGGGCCGAACGCGGCGTGCGACCGGTGACATCGCCATTGTTCATGTACCACAGCGCCGGATAGCTGGTCTGGTGCACGGCAGCAGAGAGCAGGTCGGTATCGACATCGCGCCCTTGCCCGGTGCGCTGGGCGTCGATCATTGCTGCCAGCAGGCCGATCGCCATGATCGTGCCGGTCATGAAATCGACCATGGAGAGGCCCATTCGCTGCGGCTCGCCATCGGGATCGCCGGTCAGCGCGCAAAAGCCGGCCTCGGCCTGCATCAGGTAATCATAGCCCGGCCACTTGGACCGCGCATTGTCGCGGCCGTAAGCGGAAAGGTGCGCGCAGACGATCGCCGGATTGACGTCCTTCAGCGCGTCATAGGTCACGCCCAGCTTGGCTGGCAGGTCGCCGCGCAGGTTGTTGACCATGGCATGGCTGGTCGCAGCCAGTTCGCGCAAGATGGCCTGCCCTTCGGCCGCATTGAGATCGAGGGTAAGCGAGCGCTTGTTGAGGTTGAAGGCGTGGAAATAGACGCTCTCGCCCGGCCGGGTGAAATGTGGGCCAACTCCGCGTGCCGTATCGCCCCCGCCCTTCCCGTCCTTCTGCGGCGGCTCGATCTTGATCACCTCTGCACCCAACTGGGCCAGGAACATCGTGCCATAGGGCCCCGCGCCGTACTGTTCGGCGCTGATGACCCGAAAGCCCGAAAGGGGAAGGTGCAACTCGCTCACGCCGGGTTCCGTTTGACCCACTGCTTGGAGATGATCATCCGCTGCATCTCATTGGTGCCCTCGCCGATGCACATCAGCATGGAATCGCGATAGAACCGCTCGATGTCATACTCCTTGGAATAGGAGTAGCCACCGTAAACCCGCATGGCTTCCTGACTGTTGGCCACGGCCGCCTCGCTGGCGAAGTACTTGGCCATGCCGGCCTCCAGGTCGCAACGCTCGCCCTTGTCATAGGCAATCGCGGCGTCGAGGGTCAGCAGCCGGGCGGCGCGGGCGCGCGTGACCATCTCGCCAATCTTAAGCTGGATCGCCTGGTGCTCCGAAATCGGCTTGCCCATGGTCTGGCGTTGCTGGGCATATTCGGTGGCAAGCCGCAGCGAACCTTCCGACAACCCAACGCCGCGCGCGGCGACGTTGATGCGGCCTAGCTCCAGCCCGCCGGTGGCCTGGAAAAAACCCTGCCCTTCCACGCCGCCGATCAGCTGGTCAGCCGGAATGCGGTAGTCTTCGAAGATCAGCTCGGCGCTGTCGATCGACTTGTACCCCAGCTTGTCAAACTTCTTGCCGGTGGTGAAGCCTTCGCGCTTGTCAGCGATGAACAGGCTCATCCCCTTGTAGCGCGGATTGGCATCGGGGTCGGTCTTGACCAGCAGGGCAAAGCACGAGCCGTTCAGCGCGTTCGAGATCCAGGTCTTGGTGCCGTTGATGACGTAATCGTCGCCATCCCGCCGCGCAACCGTGCGGATCGCCTGAAGGTCCGTCCCGGCATTGGGTTCGGTCAAGGCCAGGCCGCCCCGAATCTCGCCGCTGGCGAATTTGGGCAGCCACTTGGCTTTCTGCATCGGGGTGCCGAAGCGTTCGACCGCCGCGGCCATGATCAGGTGCGAATTGAAGATGCCGGTCAACGCCATCCAGTAGGAGCTGATCTTCATGACGATCTTGGCATAGGTTGTAGCCGGCAGACCCAGACCGCCGTATTCCTGGCCGATGGTCGCGCCGAACAGGCCCATATCGACCATCTCGTGCACCAGCTGCTCGGGCCAGATGTCGTTATGGTCGTGGTGCAGGATCACCGGTTTAACCGAACGCTCGATCCAGCGATCGATCGCATCGAGGAAGGCTTCCTCTTCGGCCGGGTCGATCGTACGGCCCTGGTCGCTCATCATGTCCACGGCGGTTGCCATTTCTACTCTCCTTAATCGTCGCCGGGGCCGAAACCGCGCTTCCAGATCAGCATGATCCGCACGAAATCGCAGACTACATCGCCGTGCTGGTTCTTGCCCACGGTCTTGATTGTGACGATCCCCTGCTGCGGGCGCTTGTCGGACTCGCGCTTTTCGAGCACTTCGGTTTCGGAATAGATCGTATCGCCGGCGAAGACCGGCTTCAGCAGCCGGATTTCCTTCCAGCCGAGGTTGGCGACCGCTTTCTGGCTGACGTCGGACACGGACTGGCCAGTCATGATAGCGACGGTCAGCGGCGAGGCGACCAGGCACTTACCGAATTCGGTCTTGCTGGCATACTCGGCGTCACAGTGCGCCGGATGCTGGTTCATCGTCAGCAGGCTGAACCAGGTGTTGTCGGTTTCGCTGATCGTCCGGCCAGGGCGATGCTCATAGACATCGCCGACATTGAAATCCTCGAAATAGCGGCCGAAGGTTTCCCGGTACCGGCCCGGTGCGACTTCGATTGCCCCATTACGCATTGTCAGTTCCCTTTCCGGCTGAGCACGGCCTGGTAACGCTTGACCAGCGGTGCCTCCAGCATCTTGCCCTTGTAACGGATCGCCTTGCCTCCGGCCTCGGCATAAGCCGCCAGAGCGGCCTCGGCCTCGGCCAGTTCGGCCGCGGTCGGGGTAAAGGCCGCTTCGATCGTCGCCACCTGCGTAGGGTGAATCGCGGCCTTGGCGCCAAAGCCAAGCGCCTTGGCCTTAGCACACTCATCGGCCAGGCCCACCTCGTCGTCGAGATGGATCCAAGGCACGTCGATCGCCGGCACCCGCGCCTCGGCGCAGGCCAGGACCAGCGCCTGTCGGGCCGCTAGCAGCGGTTCCCAGGCGAGCGCTACGCCCAACTCGCCCGAAAAATCACCGCCGCCGAACATCACCCCGCCCACCTTCGGCACAGAAGCAATGGCGACCGTGTGGCGCAGGCCCTTGGGTGTTTCGATCAGCGGGATCAGTTCGGGGCAGCGTTCACCCAGCGCCGAGGCGATGATCTCGATCTCCGTCGCACTTTCGACCATCGGCACGAACAGGAATGGCGGAAGACGGGCTGCCTCGATCAACGCGGCGAGGTCAGCTATTCCGGCCGCCGTCGCCATGCCGTTCATTCGGATCGCCCAGCCCGGCTCACCACTGGCGACCTGAGCCAGGGCATTGGCGCGCGCGGCAGCCTTTTCTTCGGCTGGAACGGCGTCTTCGAGGTCGATAACCGTCAGCCCCGCCCCGCTGCCGTGGGCCTTCGCGAACCGATCTGGCCGTGAGCCCGGCACGAACAGGAAGGAATTGGCGGCAAACATGCGAACAGGGTGCTCCAGACGGCGTTCTTTCAATCACCTTGGCATGGATAATTTGTCCGGACAACTTCAAAGTCAAGCGATTCATCCGCCAGATGGACAAACTGCCGCCATGCCACTCGCTGACTTCGAAATGAGCAATTCGAACTAGCAAAAGGGCCGATGGCTTGCGCCATCGGCCCCTTCGTTCGGGCGGTCTGGACCGCTGGGTTTAGAACTTCATGCCCGCTTCCACGCCGATCAGGCGGCGCGCACCCGGCGAGATGAACGAGCCGCCAAATTCGATCGCGGGGATCGCTTCGGCGATATACTTCTTGTTGAACAGGTTCTCGGCGAAGGCGACCAGGTGGTAGCGATCGGTTTCAAAGCCCAGGCGGGCATTGAACACGCCGAACTTGTCACGCTGGGCCACGTCGTAGCGGGCATTGCCCACCACTGGCGGCAGTGCCAGGGCCGAGATCGGCAGCAGGCCGCTGAACAGGGTCGGTCGTTCCTGATCCTGCACGGTGTGGAACCAAGTCGGGCCGGTCAGACGATAGTCGGCGCGGCCGGTCATCCGCAGGCTGTCGGTGACCGGCACCTTGATGTCCGCCCCGACGTTGAACGTCCAGTCAGCCGTATACGGCGACTTGTTGCCAACGGTGTAAGGCCGCGACGAGTTCTTCTTGATCTCGCTGTCGGTCACGTTGAACGAGCCGAACAGCTTGAGGCCGTCAACCACCTTGGCAGTCAGGTTGATTTCCGCACCCTTCACGTCGACCGTGTCGATGTTCGAAACCACGCGTAGCAGGCCAAAGCTGCCGACGAAGAATTCGAAGAACTGCATGTCGGTGATGCGGGTGTAGTACCCGGCAAGATCAAACGTGATGCGATCATCAAACAGGCTGCCCTTGACCCCGGCTTCGAAGGCGCTCGACTTTTCCTTGCGGTACTGGTCGTTGATCCGGACGTTGGCGTTGATCGTCCCGGGGGTCACGCCATTGTTGAAGTTGCCGTTGATGATCGCCGACGAACCCTGGTTGTTGAACCCGCCCGATTTGAAGCCGATGCCCCAGTTGGCATAGATGTTGAGCTCGCCCGAAGGGGTATAGCTCAGCGTGATCTTCGGCTGGAGCTGCTTGAACGAAGCCGACTTAGGCGTCAGCGGGCCAAAGGCCTGCCCCGGATTGATCGGACCGCCGGTGAACGGATCGGTCGCAGTTGGCACCAGCGAGCTGGAGGCGCGATCTTCGATGTCATAGCGCAGCGCCAGGCCGGCTTTGAACTGGTCGTTCGGCTTGAAATCCAGCGAACCGAAGGCAGCATAGACATTGGTGTCGAACTGGTCGGCCAGCAGCAGCGAGGTCGGATTCGAGGTGGTCGGGCCGTTGTAGAGGTTCTTGAGCACCCCGGCGCCGGTATCGCCGCTCAGGCTGACGCCGGTCTGCCGGTCGATATTGAGGTAGTAGGCGCCCAGCTGCCATGAAACAGGACCGTCACCGGTTGAAACCAGCCGCACCTCGGCACTGAAGTCCTTCTGATTGCGCAGCTGGTACTGGATCCCGTCGCAGGTGGTCGGGCTGTAAGGTCCAAAAGTCGAGCCATTGGCCGGTGCGAAGATGAAGGGTACCGGGATCGTGCCAATCGCGCCAGGCTGGTTCACCGGATAGCCCCGGTTGGCCAGCGTGGTAGCGAAGCAGGAATTGACCGTCGCCGCACCAGCCGGCTGAGCCGCGCTGATATAGCGGGCAAAGTCAGCCGAAGTGCCATCGGCCACCAGGTCCTGCTTGGTATCCGAATAGAGCGCCCAGGCGACCAGCTTCATGCTTTCGAAGTTGTGCTCGACCTTGATCGAGGCGTCGAAGCTCTTCTGGTCATTGGTGGCGCGGATGTTGTTGTAAAAGCGGAATTCGTGGGCGTCGACATCCTCGTAGAACTTCGGGTTCACCGCCGCAAAGTTCGGCAGGTGGAAAGACGCGTTGAACGGCAGCGAGGCACCGTGGAATTCAGCGTAGCGGACCTTCACGTCCAATTCGGTGTCGGCCCCGGCCTGGACGACCAGGCGACCGTCGATGTTGAACGATTCCTTGTCATCCACGGTCTTGCTGTTGCCGAGGAAGATGTTCCGGAAGAAGCCATCGGTGTGCTGGAAGCTGCCGCTGACGACCAGACCAGCGGTTTCACCCAGCGGGGTCGAGATATAGGCCGAAGCATCCCAGGTGTTCTCGTTGGCGTAAGAGATCTTGGCGCCGCCTTCAACCACATCCTTGGGCTTGAGCGTCTGCAGCACGATGGCGCCAGCCGCCGCGTTGCGGCCATATAGCGCGCCCTGCGGCCCCTTCAGGATTTCGACCTGGCGCAGCGTGCCCTGCACCTGGTTGAGCTGGGCAGTGTTGGTCTTCAGGATCCCATCGACCACCAGCGCGACCGAGCTTTCCGCGTCGCGCGCGCCGTTGATCCCGCGGATATTGATCTGGGTATCGCCCGCTTCGGCAGTGCCTGTCACGATCGTTACGCCAGGGGTAAGCTGGGCGAAGTCATCGGCATTCTTGGCACCGGTACTTTCCAGAGCGGCGGCCGAAAGCACCGCGACCGAGGCCGGAACATCCTGCAGGCGCTCGTTCTGGCGGCGGGCGGTGACGATGATCGCATCCTCCTCGCTCGCGCCGTCGGCGGCACTGTCCTGGGCAAAGGCGGGGGTGGCACCGAGCGCAAGCCCGGCAGCCGAAGCCGAAAGCAGAAGGCGCGATATCCGCATTATTGTTACTCCCTGTTCACCGCTGTCCCCCTCTTGGTATCCGTTTCCGGGGACAGCTTGCGTCGAAACGCACTTATTGTATACAAATGGCTCAGGTCAAGAGAGCCAATGGTATCATGTCGCGCGCATCAGATCATGCCTATACGGTAATTCGGGGAATGATCCTTGCTGGCGAACTCCCTCCCGGCTCACAGCTCAGCGAAGAAGCGCTGGCGCTGCGCTGCGAGGTATCGCGCACGCCCGTTCGCGATGCCTTGCGGCGATTGGAGGCAGATCTGCTGATCCGCCGCAGCGAGAGCCAGCGCAGCTTTGTCGCCGATTGGTCAGACGATGACATCGAGGACGCGTTCGAACTGCGCGCCATGCTGGAAGCCCAGGCCTCCCGCCGCGCCGCCAGCCGCATCAGCGCCGCCCAATTGGAGGCATTGCGCGCGCACAATCGCGGGATCGAGATAGCGATCGAAGCCGACTTGCCGGACATATCGAGCTTTCTGGAGCACAACCGTGCATTCCATGAAATCATCATCGATGCGGCAGGTTCGCCGCGCCTCGCCAGTCTGCTGACCCGGTTGATAGAGCAGCCGGTGGTATGGCGCACGGCTCAGAACTACGATCACGAGAACCTGCACCGCTCGCACCGCGAACACGAGGAGCTGGTGGCCGCCTTTGCCCGCCGCGATGCCAGCTGGGCCGCCTCCATCATGACCGGCCACATCCGACGGGCCTACTATGCCTACCTCGACGCCTATGCCTTCCAACGCCAGGCAGCCGAATAGGTGGCTTGCGGAATTGTATACAGTAATGGCATAGCACTCTCATGACTTCTGCCCCCATCCCTTCCGCGATCGAGTTCGTCGAGGTTGGCCCGCGTGACGGGCTGCAGAACGAAAAGCGCCTGATCTCGACTTCGGACAAGCTCAGTCTGGTTCAGCTCGCGATTGGCTCGGGCGTGCGGCGAATCGAGGTGACCAGCTTCGTCAATCCCAAGAAGGTGCCGCAGATGGCCGATGCGGACGAGGTTTGCGCCGGCCTGCCGCAGCGTGACGACGTGACCTACATCGGCCTGGTGATGAACCTGCGCGGCGCGGAGCGCGCGCTGGCAACCGGGCGGATCGATCAGCTGGGCGCGGTCTGCGTCGCCACTGATCGCTTTGCAATGGCCAACCAGGGCCAGACCAGCGACGAATCGGTCGAAGCGGCCAAGGCAATTGTCGCGCTAGCGAAGGAACATGGCCGCACTGGTCAGGTCACGATTGGTGCCTCGTTCGGCTGCCCCTTCGATGGCGAGGTCAGCGAAGACCGCGTGGTCGACATGGCCGCGCGGCTGGCCGAGGCCGGCCCGGTCGAGGTGGCGATTGCCGACACGATCGGGGTCGGCAACCCAGCGCAGGTCACCCGTCTGGTCGAACGTGTCCGGCAGGCGATCAATCCGCTGCCAGTGCGGGTCCACTTCCACAACACGCGCAATACCGGCCTGGCTAATGTCTGGGCTGCGGTGGCGGCGGGTGCCAGCGTGGTCGATGGGGCGCTGGGCGGTCTGGGCGGCTGCCCCTTTGCCCCCGGCGCGGCTGGCAACGTGCCGAGTGAGGACGTGGTCTATATGCTGGAACGGGCGGGCGTCAGCACCGGCATGGATCTGGCGCGGATGGTGGAGGCGAGCCACTGGCTGGCCAATGTCATGGACCGGAAACTACCGGGAATGGTGGCTCAGGCCCCCGTCTTTCCCAAAGTTGCCGAATTGAGTGCTGACTAAATCAGGAATTTCTCGGGAGTAGGATCGCATGGGTTATCGCCTTGGAGTGGACGTTGGTGGCACCTTCACCGACCTCCTCTTGTTCAACGTCGATACGGGGGCCTTCTGGCGGCACAAGACGCCGTCGACCCCGCATGACAGTTCGGAAGGTATCCTCAACGGGGTGACGGCGATCTGTGCCGATGCCGGGATTTCGGCCGATGCGATCGACTACTTCCTGCATGGCACCACCGTGGCGACCAATGCCGTGCTGGAAGGCAAGGGTGCCCGGGTCGGCCTGGTGACGACGGAGGGCTATCGCCACATCATGCAGATCGCCCGGTCTTATGTGCCCGGCGGTCTGGCCGCCTGGATCATCTGGCCCAAGCCCACCCCCCTCGCCCGGCTGGAAGACACGGTCACGATCAAGGGCCGCGTCGATGCCGCCGGGAATGAGGTGCGCCCGCTCGACGAGAATGACGTGCGCCAGCAGCTGGGCTTGCTGAAGGCCCAGGGGGTCGAGGCGATCACGGTCAGCCTGATCAATGCCTATGTGAACGGCGCGCACGAAGCCGTGGTCGGCAAGCTGGCGACCGAGATCATGCCCGGCGTGCCTGTGTCGCTGAGCCACGAAGTCCTGCCCGAAATGCAGGAATACGAGCGCACCCTGACCACCGTGGCCAATGCCGCGGTGCGTCCGGTGGTGGGCAAGTATGTTGCCAACCTGCGCACCCGCCTGGCTGACGCCGGCATGGCCGGCAAGCTCTCGCTGCTGCGCTCCGACGGCGGCTTGATGAGCGCACAGAAGGCTGAGGAGCACCCGGTCAACATCCTGATGTCCGGCCCGGCCGGCGGGGTAACCGGGGCGCTGTGGGTCGGCAAGAACGCCGGAATCCGCAATATTCTGACGCTTGATGTCGGCGGCACTTCGACCGACGTGGCGTTGATCGAAAACCTTGAGCCGCGCCGTCAGCGCACCACCGAAGTCGGTCACCTCTCGGTCCGCGCCTCGGCGCTGGACGTGAAGACCGTAGGCGCAGGCGGCGGCTCGATCGCCTATGTGCCGGACCTGACCAAGGCGCTGCGCGTCGGCCCGCAATCGGCTGGTGCGGTGCCTGGACCGGTCGCCTATGGCAAGGGCGGCGAACTGCCGACCGTGACCGACGCCAACGTGGTGCTGGGTTACCTGCCGGAAAACCTGCTGGGCGGCACGTTCAACCTTGACCGCGAAGGCGCCAAGAAGGCGGTGCAGACCATCGCCGACGCGCTAGGAATCGACCTGATGGCGGCAGCCCGCGGGATCATCGACATCGTCAACGAGAACATGTTCGGCGCGTTGCGCATGATCTCGGTCCAGCAAGGCTATGACCCCCGCCACTTCGCGCTGATGGGCTTTGGCGGGGCCGGTCCGCTGCATGTCAACGCGGTCGCCCGCCTGATGGGCTCCTGGCCCGCGGTTTCTCCGGTTTCACCGGGTGTGCTCTGCGCGCTGGGCGATGCGACGACCCGGATGCGGACCGAAACCGCCCGCTCGTTTTCGCGCCTTGCCACCACCACCCAGGCCGAGGAGCTGATTGCAATCCTGGAGGAAATGGCCGCACAAACCCGCGCCGAACTGCTGTCCGACGGAGTGCCCGAAAGCGAACTTACAAGCGAGTTCGAGGTAGACGTGAGGTATGCTGGACAGGCCTTCGAAGTGCCCCTCACTATCACGCCAGAGGCACTGCGCAGCGATGGCATCGCCGGGATCCTCAAGCGCTTCGATGAAGAGCATCACCGGCTCTTCACCTTCAACATGGATACTCCGCACGAGATCGTGAACCTGCGCGCCGTGGCGCTTGGCAAGGCGCTCGACCTGCCGGCAGCCGAACTGCCCAAGGGCGATGGCAACCCGATCGCCGCCAAGATGCGCGACCACACCCTGTGGATGGATGGGCGCGAGCAGGCGGCGGTGATCTATGACCGATCGAAGCTGCGGCAGGGGGATGTTATCCCCGGTCCGGCGATCGTCGTGGAAATGGATTCCACCACGCTGATCGAAAGCGGCTGTGTCGCCACAGTCGACCATGTCGGCAACATCCTGATCAACCTGGCCTGAGGGGAGACGAGCCATGCCCGCAACCATCGTCGAAACTAACCCGACCCCCTTCAAGTCGATCCCGATCGACCCTGTCACGCTCGACATCATCGAGAACGCACTGCGCAACGCCAGGATCGAAATGGACGCCACCCTGGTGCGCACCGCCATGTCGCCGGGCATCCGCGAGCAGGGTGATGCCTTTCCGCTGATCGCCGATCACACCGGCAAGATGATCGTCGGCCAGTTCGGCAGCTTCATCGGCGGCTTCCTCAAGAGCTACGAAGGCACGCTGGAAGACGGCGACATGATCTTCCTGTCCGATCCCTATTCCTGCGGCGGGGCGATCAGCCATTCTAACGACTGGCTGGTGCTGCTGCCCGTGTTCAAGGACGGGCGCCTGCTGGCCTATACCGCAATGTTCGGCCACCAGAGCGACATCGGCGGCAAGGTCGTCGGCTCGATGCCGATCAACGCCCGCTCGATCTTCGAGGAAGGCGTGCGCATCCCGCCAGTGAAGATCTGGAAGAAGGGCGAATACAACGAAGACCTGATGAAGCTCGTCATGCACCAGACGCGCAAGCCGGACTGGTGCCAGGCTGACCTCAACGCCCTGATCGCCTCGTGCCGCGTTGCCTCGCGCCGGGTGATCGAAATGGCCGAGCGCTTCGGTGATGACGTCTATGTCTCGGCCACGCAGGAGCTCCTGGCGCGCAACCACCGCGCGATGCAGGCGCTGATCGGCATGGCGATCGCCGAAGAGCCGGTCAGCTTCGAGGATTACATCTGCGACGATGGCGTGGGCTATGGTCCCTACAAGATCCGCTGCACGATGTGGCGTGAGGACGGCAAGGTGGTGCTCGATTTCGCGGGCACCGATCCACAGTCGGCCGCCTCGATCAATTTCTACCTCAACGAGAACATGTTCAAGATGTTCTTCGGCATCTACATGATCATGGTCTTCGATCCCCAGATCCTGTTCAACGACGGGTTCTATGACCTGATCGACGTGCGGATCCCCGAAGGCAGCCTGCTCAAGCCGAAATTCCCCGCCGCCCTTTCGGGCCGGACTCACGCGCTGGGCCGGATCTTCGATATTCTGGGCGGCCTTCTGGGCCAGAAGACGCCGGAATTCCTGAACGCCGCGGGCTTCAGTTCCAGCCCCCACCTGTTCTATTCGGGCAACGACACGCGGCCGGGCAAGAACGGCGAATGGTTCCAGCTGTTCCAGATCGGCTTCGGCGGCATTCCGGGCCGGCCGCTGGGTGACGGGCCTGATGGCCACTCGCTGTGGCCGGGCTTCACCAACGTGCCGAACGAGTTCCTGGAACGCTACTTCCCGATGCTGATCGAGCGCTATGAAACCGCGCCCGACAGCGGCGGTGCCGGCCTGCACCGTGGCGGCAACGGCATCCACATGACCTATCGCTTCCTCAGCGCAGGCACGATCTCGATCCACGATGACCGCTGGTTCGTGCCGCCCTGGGGCGTCAATGGCGGCGAGCCGGGCAAGCGGGCCAGGAAGATCCTGGAAAAGGTCGATGGCACCAGCGTGATCGTCGGCAACAAGGTCGAGGATGTCGAGGTGGAAGTGGGCGATCAGCTGCACTTCATCACCTGGGGCGGCGGTGGCTGGGGCGATCCGCTGGAACGCGATCCGGCACTGGTTGGCCTCGAAATCGTGCAGGGCCTGGTCACCCCGGAAGGGGCCAAGGCCTATGGCGTCATCGCCGATGCCAAGGGCGTGGTCGATGCTGCGGCCACCGAGGCGCTGCGCGCCGAAATGCGCGGCCAGCGCAGCGAACTTCCGCTGTTCGACTATGGCCCCGGGATCGAGGTGCTGCGTGCCCATTGCGCGGCTGAAACGGGCCTGCCAGCCCCGATCCAGCCGGTATGGCCGCACCTCGAAGCGGCGGAGTAAGTCGTGCCCCAAGAGACTGAAAAGCCGAATACTGGTGCACTGAAGGGACTGCGGGTCGTCGAACTGGGCCAGCTGCTGGCTGGTCCTTTCTGCGGCCAGTTGCTGGGCGACATGGGCGCCGACGTGATCAAGGTCGAGCCACCGGGCGCGGGCGATCCGTTCCGCGTCTGGGGCATGGGCGACGAGAAGGTTGTCTGGGAGGTATTGGCCCGCAACAAGCAGTCCGTCTCCTGCAACCTGCGCGTGCCGGAAGGCCAGGCGCTGGTCCGCAAGCTGATCGCCACGGCTGACGTGCTGGTAGAGAACTTCAAACCCGGCACGCTCGAGAAGTGGGGCCTGGGTCCCGACGTGCTCCATGCCGACAACCCCGGCCTGATCATCGCCCGAATGTCCGGCTATGGCCAGACCGGCCCCTATTCCGACCGCGCCGGGTTCGGCGGAATTGGCGAGGCGATGGGCGGTTGGCGCTATATCGTCGGCGATCCCGACCGGCCGCCGGCGCGGATGGGCGTCTCGATCGGGGATACGCTTTGCGCCACTTACGGCACGATGGGCGTACTGGCCGCGCTGCACCACCGTGAGAAGACCGGTCAGGGCCAGGTCGTCGACACCGCGCTCTACGAAGCCGTCTTGCAGGTGATGGAAGGGCTGGTGCCGGAATACGTGCACAACGGCTTCATCCGCGAGCGTTCCGGCTCAATCCTGCCGGGGATCGCCCCGTCGAACGTCTACCAGTGCAGCGACGGCGTCTACATGATCGGCGCGAACAACGATCAGATCTTCAAGCGGTTGGCCAAGGCGATGGGCCAGCCCGAACTGGGTGACGATCCGCGCTATGCCACGCACGTCGCCCGCGGCGAGCGGCAGACCGAGCTGGACGATCTGATCAACGAATGGACCCGCACGCTGACCATCGATCAGGTCGACGCGCTGATGATCGAATATTCGATCCCCGCCGGCCGCGTCTATCGCGCACCCGACATGCTGGCGGACCCGCACTTTGCCGCGCGCCAGGCGATCATCGAGGTGGAGACCGAGCGGTACGGCAAGCTCAAGATGCAGAACGCCTTCCCCAAGCTGTCCGCCACGCCATCGGGGGTGCGTTCACCCGCCCCGTCGGTGGTTGGCCAGCACAATGCCGAGATCTATGGCGAGCTGCTGGGCATGAGCGGGACGGAACTCGACGGACTGAAGGCAGCAGGGGTGATCTGATGGCCAAGGACGAAGGCGACCTGGGAGAAAACTACAAGGGCGCCTTCGATGGCCACCTGCCCTTCGGCAGGAAACCGGCCTTGCTGATCGTCGATTTCGTGCTCGCCTACCTCGATCCAGCCTCGCCGCTCTACGCCGGGGTCGAAGATGCCCTCGCCAGCAACGAACGTCTGCTGGCGGCCGCGCGCAAGGCCGGGATCCCCGTATTGTTCACCAATGTCGAGTATTCGCCCGGTGGGGCCGATGGCGGGGTGTTCTACCGCAAGGTGCCGGCCTTAAAGCTGTTCGAACGCGGTTCGCCAATGGGCGCCTTTCCTGCCAGCCTCCAGCCGCAGGCCGGAGAGCTGGTGATCACCAAGCAGTATGCCTCCTCGTTCTTCGGCACGACCCTGGCTGCCACGCTGACTGCGATGGGGGTCGACACCCTCCTGATCACCGGGCTTTCGACCTCAGGCTGCGTCCGCGCGACGGCGCTCGATGCCTGCCAGCACGGCTTCCTGCCCTTCGTGGTGCGCGAGGCCTGCGGCGACCGCCATCCGGGCCCGCACGAGGCAAACTTATTCGACCTGCAAGCAAAGTACGCAGAAGTCATTTCCGAAACCGAGGCGATCGCGCATATCAGCGCACCATGACTGATCTGTCCGCGCTGACCGCTCCCGCCCACTCCGCCGCCGCTGCGGCGTTCCTCTCCCGCGCGCCGCATGGCCACCTGATCGGCGGCACTTGGCAGCCTGCGACCGAGACCTTCGACACTGTCGATCCTGCCACCGGCAAGGTGCTCGCTGCGGTGGCGCGCGGGGACGCTGCGACCGTGGACAAGGCCGTGAGCGCAGCGCGTACCGCGCTCGAAACCGGCACCTGGCCGGCGATGACGCCAATGGACCGGGCCAAGCTGCTCTGGGCCATCGCCGACAAGCTGGAAGCGCACATCGACGAACTGGCCGAACTGGAAACGCTGGACCAGGGCAAGCCGCTCTATGTCGGGCGCTGGGCCGAAATTCCGGGCGCGATTGCCCAGTTCCGCTTCTTTGGCGGCCTTGCCAACCAGATCGAAGGCAAGTCGATCCCGACCTCGGTCAATTACCAGCCGCCGGGCAAAGAGGTCTTTGCTTACACCGTCAAGGAGCCGGTCGGCGTGGTCGGCGCGATCGTGCCATGGAATTCCCCGCTGGTGTTGACCGCGATGAAGCTGGCCCCAGCCCTCGCCGCCGGTTGCACCGTGGTGCTCAAGCCGGCCGAAGACACCAGCCTCACCGCGATCCGCATGCTGGAGCTGATGGTCGAGGCCGGCCTGCCCGCCGGGGTGGTCAACCTCGTCACCGGCTTCGGCCGCGATTGCGGTGCGGCGCTGGCGGCCCATCCGGGAGTCGACAAGATCGCCTTCACCGGCTCAACCGCCACGGGCCGCGCGATCATTGATGCCGCCAAGGGCAACTTCAAGCGGCTGACACTGGAACTGGGCGGCAAGTCGCCCGTGGTGATCTTGCCCGATGCCGATCTGACCATGGCGATCCCCGGCGCAGCCAATGCGATCTACTTCAACGGCGGCCAGGTCTGCGTTGCGGGCTCACGGCTCTATGTGCACGACAGCCTGTTCGATCAGGTGGTCGAAGGCATCGCCGGTGCCGCCCGGGGCATGGTGCTTGGCCACGGACTCGATCAGGCCACCCAGATGGGGCCGTTGGTCAGCCAGCACCATGCCGCCAAGGTCGCCCAGTACATCGCCGATGGCCGCAAGGCCGGAGCCAGCGTGATAGCCGGGGGCGAAACCGCCGGTCCCAATGCCAGTTTCATCACCCCCACCGTACTGACCGACGTGACCGCGGACATGGCTGTAGTCCGCGAGGAGATCTTTGGTCCGGTCGTGGTTGCCCAGCGCTACAGCGATCTGGATGACGTGGTCCGCGCCGGGAACGACAGCGAATATGGCCTCGCCGCCTCGATCTGGACCGAAAGCCTGTCCTCCGCTCACCGCCTGGCCAAGCGGCTGCGGGCGGGCACCGTCTGGATCAACACCCATTCGATGTACGATGCCTCACTCCCCATCGGCGGGATGAAGCAATCGGGCTGGGGCCGGGATTCGGGCGTAGGTGCACTCGACAATTACCTGGAGACCAAGACGGTCTGCGCCGTCGTGTAAAGCTCAGATCGGGCAGGTGACCGCATCATAGGCAAACAGGCCCAGCGTATCCTCGTTGAGGATCGGGCCCTTGCCAAAGCTTTCCGGGTCCTTGCCCTGAAACTGCAGGCCCAGCAGGCGTGACTGGGTCTGGACCATGGTGGTCCGCTCGCGCCGCGCCGTTTCATAGCGGACTAGCGCCTCTGCCTTGGGGAACTGGATCAGACAGCGTGCCAGGACCAGGCCGTCCTCCATCGCCGTCGCCGCGCCCTGCCCCATGAAGGGCAACATCCCGTGCGCCGCATCGCCTAGCAGGGTGACCGAACCGGCGATCCAGCTGTCCAGCGGCTCGCGCGCGTGGAGCGCCCATTTGAACAGCTGGTCGGGCGGTGTGGCATCGATCATCGCCAGCAGCATCGGCTCGGCATCGGCATAGTGGCCGCGCAGTTCGGCAATGGTCGATGGGATCGCCCAGCCTTCCTCGCTCCACCCTTCCAGGTTCACGAAGGCGGCATAGTTGACCAGGTCCCAGCCACGCATCGGATAGCGCATGAACAAGCGCTTCTCGCCGATCCAGATGCCGGGCGGCAGGTCCTGCACTTGCTTCGGTAGGGCCGCGCGCGGCAGGACCCCGCGCCAGGCGACCTGGCCGGTGAACTGCGGCGGGGCGGTCTTGAACAGGGCATCGCGGGTGGCCGATTTGACCCCGTCCGCCCCCACCGCCAGCAGCGCGGTGGCGCGCTGTCCGCCCGCGAAAGTCATGGTCACGCCGTCGGCGTCACTCGCGATCGCTTCCAGCTTGTGATCCAGCCGCACCGCGCCCGGCTGCGCGGCTTCCAGCGCATCGGCCAGCAGCGCATGCAGATCGGCGCGGTGCAGGTGGACATAGGGCGCGCCATACTGCGCCTCGACCCCATCGCCGCGTTCGCGTTCAACCAGTACCTTGCCGGTCTGGAGGTTCTGGGTCAGCTGGCGCGGCGGGACCACGCCGAGGCGGCGCATCCCCTGCTCAAGCCCGAGGTGGATCATGATCCGGCTGGCATTGGGGCTGAGGGTAATCCCGGCCCCAACCTCACCCAACTGCGGCGCCTGTTCATAGACCGCGACGCGCAGGCCCGCCTTGACCAGCGCCAGCGCACAGGTCAGGCCGCCTAGTCCGGCTCCGATGATCGCAACGTCCTCGCTCATGCCGCCCCTCTTGCGCCTGCTCGGTGGCGAAACCTTGCCACAGCCGCGCCCTGTTCGCCCAGCGGATAGAACCACGGCTGCCCGAATTGCCAAAGCTGTGCCGCTTCGCCAAGATCAGCGAAATGAGCGACACCAGCACCCCGCAGCGGCAACTTGGCGCACTGTTCCTGATTACCTTCATCAACCTGGTTGGCTTTGGCGTGGTCCTGCCGATCTTTCCGTTCTTCGGAACGATGGTCGAGGCCAGTCCAGGCCAGATCACCGTCGCGCTGGGCGCCTATTCGCTTGGCCAGTTCATCGGCGCGCCCCTGTGGGGCAAGCTCTCGGACCGTTATGGTCGCCGCCCGATCCTTGTCGCCAGCCTGCTGGGCGCAGTGGTTTCATACCTGATCATGGCCCACGCGCAGGATATTGTGACACTCGGTGCCTCGCGGTTGCTGGGCGGCCTGATGGCTGGGAACATCGCGGCGGCCTTTGCCTATGTCGGCGACATCACCAGCCATGAGCAGCGCCCCAAGGCGATGGGCATAATCGGCGCGGCCTTTGGCCTTGGCTTCATCTTCGGCCCGGCGATCGGTGGCCTGCTGGCCGGTAACAACCCGGATCCGTCAGACTTCGTCACGGTCGGCTATGCTTCGGCCGGGATCACTGCCGTAGCGGCATTGGCGGCTTTCCTGCTGCTCCCCGAAAGCCTGACGGCGGAGCGTCGCGCCGAGGTGAAGCAAAGCCACGGCAATCTCAAGGCCGGCGAAGTGCTGCGGGCCAAGCCAGTGGTCTGGGCGCTGATGGGGCTGACACTGCTGGTGATCGGCTCGGCCGCGATGATGGAAACGACGCTGGCCTTCTTCGCCCACGACGAGTTCGGCTGGGGACCCAGCGATGTCGGCCTGTCGTTCGGCGCGGTTGGCCTGATTTCTGCCTTGCTGCAGGGCGGCGCGGCCGGCCCGCTGGCACGCCGGTTCGGGAGCGGGGCGCTGGCCGTGGCGGGGGTGCTGTTCCACGCGATCGGCCTGGCGCTGCTCGCGCTCGCCTCTTCCGGCCTTGCGATGATGGCCGCACTGGCAGTGATGTCGGTCGGTCTGGGCCTGTTTAATCCGGCCTTCCAGACGCTCACCTCCGAGCAAACCAACGATGGCGATCGCGGCCTGGTGATGGGCTTGACCCAGGGCGCATCGAGCTTGGGGCGGGTAGTCGGTCCGGCCGTATCGGGCACGATTTATGCGGGCATCGGGCACCGCGCGCCCTTTGCGATCGGCGCACTGGTGATGACCTTGGCGATCGGCGTTGCCCTGCTGGTGGCCCGCGCGCCCCGCCCGGCACCGGCCGACCACCACCACGCTTGACCGGCAGGCGGATAGAACGCCATCTTCGCCTACGGATCACGGGCGCGGTGGCATGGATGGCACCAGTCGTTTGGATGGGATGGGACCTTAAGAGGATTTACGCCGATGGACATGGTCAACACCTTCCAGCAGCACCAGCACGCTGCCTTGCCCCGCGCCAACCACGATGAGCGGGCGCGGCAGGAATTCACCAAGAGTCTGAAGCAGTTCGTCCAGCAGGGCCTGCTGCCTGGCCTGACCCCGGTCTACCAGCACCGTGCCGCCAAGGCCTTCGAGAAAGAGCATGGTCAGCCCCCGGCCGACCGCTGGGACATCCGCAAGGCGATGGTCAAGGACCTGTACTTCCAGCACTATGCCGCCACCAACCGCATCGCCCAGGAGCTGTTGTGGGAATCGGTGATCGGATCAGTCGAACGGCAGTTGCCCGAACTGGAAAAGGCGATCGCGGAACTCAACGCCAGCAATGCCGCCCCGCTTGAAAGCGATCCCGCCTTCCCGGTGCCGCGCTATGTCTCAGCGCTCGACATCCACTGCATGCCCGGCGGCTATGCCAGCGAGATCGACGGTGCCGACATCGTCCAGGGCGCGATCTATGACCGCGGGGTCTACCTTTATGCCATGGGCTACATGGGGCCCGACAACGACGACATGGGCCGCTCGGTCTGCAACTATGTCAAGCGGCGGATGCCCGAGTTCAAGCCCAAGCGCATCCTCGACATGGGCTGCACCGTCGGCCATTCGACCGTGCCATTCAAGGAGCAGTTCCCCGATGCCGAGGTGATCGGGATCGACGTGGGCGGGCCCTGCGTGCGCTATGCCCATGCCCGTGCCAAGGCGCTGGGCCACGATGTCAGCTTCTTGCAGCGCAGCGCCGAGGATACCGGCTTCGAAGCCGGCAGCTTCGACCTCGTGGTCAGCCACATCCTGCTGCACGAAACCTCCGGCCAGGCGATGCCGCGGATCTTCCGCGAGTGCCACCGGCTGCTTAAGCCCGGCGGACTGATGATCCATGCCGACCTGCCGCCGTTCGACCTGATGGACCCCTTCACTCAGTTCATCCTCGATAACGAGACCTACTACAACAACGAGCCGTTCTGGGGTGCGATGCGCGACAAGGACCAGATCGCCATGGCTCGTGATGCCGGGTTCCCGGCCGACACGATCCGCTTCGACACCGCACCAATGGCGATCATGGAGTTCGCCGGGGCCGATACCACCTATACCGAGGACGCCGCCGAGGCCCTGGCCGAACGCGAGTTCACCGCCGGCGAATATGCCCCCGGCGGCGGCTGGGAAGTCCTGATCGCCCAAAAGGCCGCTTGAGGGGAATGACCATGCGTAAGCTCGAACGCAACGCCCGCGGCAAGCGCCCGCATTTCTACGAAACCCCCGGCATGGACGAAGCCATGTCGATGATTCTGGTTCTGGCCAACGAGCTGTCGGTCGTGCGTGACCGGCTCGACACGGTCGAGAAGGTCGCCGCTGCCAAGGGCATCGTGCTCGATGCCGAGATCGAGGCCTATGAGCCGGACCAGGCGACGCTGGAGGCGCGCGAACTGCGCCGACAGGATTTCCTGGCCAGACTGTTCTATGTCGCCCGCAAGGAAGCCGCCGAACTCGCGACGCAGGATACCGCCGAGCGCTATTCCAAGGCGCTCGACGATATCGCGGTGAATTGATGGGACTCGTCGAGAACCTGACCCAGCAGCTTGGTGCGGAAAATGTCCTGACCGGCGAGGCCGACCGGCTGTTCTATGGCCACGATGTCTTTCGCGCCGGCGAACTGCCCGCTGCCGTGGTCCGGCCCGGCTCGATCGAGGAATTGCAGGCCATTGTCCGCGCTGCTTACGAAAGCGGCACACCGCTGGTCACCCGTGGCGGTGGGGCAAGCTATACCGATGCCTATGCCCAGCGTCGCGCCGAGGGCATCACCATCGACAGCAGCCGGCTGAAGCAGATCGAGATCGACGAGACGCGGGCGACGGTAACGGTCGAGGCCGGGGTGACCTGGGCCGAACTGCGCGAAGCAGTGCTGGCGCGCGGGTTCAAGACGCGGTTCTGGGGATCCTATTCGGGGCTCCACGCCAATGTCGGCGGCGGCATGTCGATGAACGCGATCAGCCACGGTCAGGGCTGCGCAGGCGATGCGGCAATTTCGTTCGATATCATCACCGGGACCGGTGAACTGCTCCGCACCGGCAGCGCACTGTCCGACAAGTCCGTGCCTTTCTCGCGCCATTACGGCCCCGATCTGACCGGGTTGTTTACCGGTGATTGCGGGGTGCTGGGGGTCAAGGCGCGGATCACCCTGCCGCTGGTCAAGGCGCGGCCGGCTTTCGCCACGGCCAGCTTTTCCTTCCCCAGTTTCGAGGCGTTGCATGGCGCCTTCCGCGCGGTCGGGATCGAGGACATCTGCGAGGAGAACTTCGGCCTCAACGAAGTGCTCCAGCAGGGCCAGCTCGGCAAGGCCGATACCGCCGCCAAGGTCGAGATGGCGGGCAAAATCGTCAAGCAATCGGGCGTGCTGAAGGGCGCTGCCAAGCTCGCCAAGATGGCCTTAGCCGGTGAGAAGGAAATCGCCACGGCGAGCCATGCCGGGCACTTCATTGTCGAAGGGATCGATCAGGCGGAGGCCAATGGCCGGATCGCCCTGGTCAAACGACTCTGCGGCGAATTCGGCACCGAGATCCCCAATTCGGTCCCCGAAGTGGTGCGCGCCATGCCCTTTGCCCCGTTCCACAACGTGCTGGGGCCAAAGGGCGAGCGCTGGCTGCCCTGTCATGCCCAGTTGCCGCACGACCGGGCCGTGCCCTTCCATCACGCGCTCCAGGCCCTGTTGGCCGAGGAGGCCGACTGCATGGCCCGCCACGGCATAGTCATCGGCGGGATGTTCATGGCCGTTGGCTCAACCACCTTTGTCTATGAACCGGCCTTCTACTGGCCCGATGCACAAAACGCCTATCACCAGCGGATCGTTGATCCCGACTACCTGGCCGACCTGCCGACCTATCCCCGGTCCGAGACTAACGAGGCCGAGGCGTTGCGGATCAAGGACCGGATCGTCGATCTGATGCACGTCTTCGGCGGCACGCATTTCCAGATCGGCAAGGTCTATCCCTATGATCAGGATCACAACCCGGCACACTGGGCTGCGCTGAAGGCGCTCAAGGCGCAATTGGACCCCAAGGGAATCCTCAATCCCGGCAACCTGGGGCTTTAGGCGCTCAGCACCTCGATCGCGACGCGTTCGGAACTTTCCAGCGCCCCCTCCAACCCGCGGGCGCCGGTAGCGGTGTGCTCACCGGCAAAGTGCACCCGGCCGGCCGGCAAGGCCATGGTCGCATGCAAGTCGCGGATCTGGCCGGGCATGAACACGGCCCAGGCGCCGGTCGAATACTCTTCAGCGCCCCATGAGTGGTAATGCACCGGTTTGACCGCGCCCTTGGCGGCGGGGCGCAATTGCTCCAGCGTCTGCACAACTGAAGCCATGGCGGCATCGCGGCCCATCCGGTCCCAGGCCAGAGCGAGTTCACCCCTCGCCTGGAACAGCAGGCCGGTCACTTCAGTATCGGTCGCGCCGAACAATTGCGGATAGATCGTGCCGAGCGGCGAATTGGTCCACATCCCGGGCCCCAGCTGGTCCTCTTCCCAGAACGGGCGGCTGACCGTGGCGAAGATGTTCGCAAGCTGCTGGTAGGGAACGGTCGCGATGGCCCTTGCCTGGAGTTCGGGAAGGCCCGGCCAGAAGGCGATCCGACGCATCACCCCCAGCGGCAAGGCGCAGACGACGCGGCGGGCCTGCATGGTGGAGCCATCGGCGCAATAGACCGTGGCATGGGCATCGCCGCTGTCGACCCCGACCACCCGCTTGCCGGTGATCACATCGCCCTTGAGCAGCTTGGCCAATCCGATCGGCAACTTCGCATTGCCACCCTTGATGGCGAACTGGCGCATGCCGGCCGCAATCTGGCCTTTCACGAAACCATCGTTCCATTCCAGCATCAGCGCCGAAACATCCCAGGCCGAATTGCCATAGGCGGGGGCTGTATCGTTGACGAGGCGGATCGCCGCATCGCTCAGGCCCTGTTGCTTGAGGAAGGCGTGGAGCGAGATGTCATGCACCGCGCTTTCGGGCAGATACCACTGGGTCCAGTCGGTCAGCGGCGTATGCTGGGCGACCAGCCGGGGCACGACTTCCCACGGCATCATCGCCTTCAGCGGCGCGGGCAGCGGATTGCCCTCGAAGGCCGCCCAGCTTTCGCGGGTGAAGCTCTTGCCGCCCAGGTACAAACCCTGCGGCGGCGCCTTGCGATAGCGCGCGCTGGTTTCAATCAGCTCCAGCCCGGCACGCTGAGCGGCGTCGATCCCGCGGCCATAGCCCTCGCCCATGGTGTTGAAGCCCATTTCCGGGGTGCCGGGTTGATCGAACAGGGTGTGGACCCGCCCGCCGACGCGGCTGCGCCCTTCGAGCAGGGCCACCTTCTGCCCCTCAGCCTCAAGCAGCAGGGCGGTGTTAAGTCCGCTCATTCCGGCGCCGATCACGATCGTATCGAGCATGGCCGGAGTCGCGACCTTCGACTTCGGCTTGGCCCCCGCGGAGACAGCGATACCGGCGGCACCAAGGCCCACGGCAAAGGAACGGCGGGTCAGCTTCATCGACAATCTCCTTGCCGGCTCACTCTGCACCCTGATGGTGCAAAGGCAATGGCAAAGCTTGGTTATTCGTCTGTCGATCAATTGGGAGCAGCGTTGCCCTAAGCCGATTGCCGCCCCTAGGGTGCGCTGCGGAGAAATCGAAGGGTTGGTTTGCCATGTTTTCGCGTCTGTTACCTGCACTTGCCTTGATCGCCGCCGCGCCGCTTGGCGCCCAGTCCGCGCCGGCCGGCGATCCGGTCAAGGGATCGCGCCAGTTCCTGCAATGCAAGGCCTGCCACACCGTGACCGAAAAGGGCGCGCATACAGTCGGGCCGAACCTGTGGGGTGTTGCCGGCGCCAAAGCTGGCAGCAAGCCGGGCTTCACCTATTCACAGGCGCTGACCAAGGCCGGGATCACCTGGACGCCGCAGCAGCTTGATGCCTTCCTGGCCCGCCCCAACGGCAAGGTGCCGGGGACGAAGATGGTCTATGCCGGCCTCCCCAGCGCACAGGCGCGCAAGGATGTGATCGCCTATCTTGCCACGCTGAAGAAGCGCTGAGCCGATGTTGGCACGCCTGATCCTGCTGCCGCTCGCCTTGCTGCTGATGGGCAATGCCCCAGCGGTGTCCGCCAGGCTCAGCCTCGATGAGCTCAAGGCCAAATACCAGGATAGCCAGAGCCGCTATGCGACGATCGCGGGGCTGAAGATCCATTACAAGGACGAAGGGCTGAAACGCGCCGATGCCCCGGTGCTGCTGTTGGTTCATGGCTCGTCCAGCACGCTCAAGACCTGGGACGGGATGGTCCCGCTGCTCAAGGCGCATTACCGGGTGATCCGCTATGACGTCCCGGGCCTCGGCCTGTCGGACGATGTGCCCGACAGTGTGGTCGCTTCGACCGCCCCGGCCGATATCGCCGAGGCCCTGCTGGCCCAGCTGGGGGTCAAGAAGGCGACCGTTGTGGGCGTCTCGAGCGGCGGCACGCTCGGCGTGTTCCTCGCGGCCAAACGGCCGGACCTAGTCGAGCGGCTGGTGATCACCAACGCGCCGTCCGATCCGGTCGATACCTCACACCTGGTGCCGACGCCCGAATGGGCCGCTGCCCAGGCGCGCGCAAAAGCCAATGGCTATCAGGATGCCGATTTCTGGAGCCAATTCCTCTCCTTCTTCGCGGGCGACGGCAAGCGGATCGACCAGGCCACACGGCTGCATTTCTATGACTTCAACCGCCGCACGCCGCACAAGAACTTCATCTCCATGATCGCCAAGGTCGGCGATGCCCCCAAGGCGCGGGCCGCCATGGCAGCGGTCAAGGTACCGACCCTGCTGATCTGGGGCGGCAGCGATGCCCTGCTGCCCAACAGTGCCGGACGGACGCTGTACAACTATCTGGCGGGCGCCGAACCGGCATTGGTCTACCTGCCCGATGTCGGCCACTTCCCGCCGATCGAAACACCGCAGCGCTTCACCACGGTGATGCGCGCCTGGCTCGAGGCCGGGGTCCCCCGTCGGAAATGACCCTGCGCCGGGTCTATGTCGATGGCCCCCATGGCCAGCTGCACTTGCGGATTGCCGGGGACGGCGCGCCACTTCTCCTTCTCCACCAGTCACCCCTGAGCGGTGACCAGTTCAGCGCCGCGCTGCCCTTGCTGGCCGAGGCCGGCTTCTGCGCCGTTGCGATGGATACACCGGGCTTCGGCCAATCAGACCGACCGACCGAACCGGTCGGCATTTCCGGCTATGCTGATGCCATACCCGCGGTCCTGGCAGCGATGGGCTGGAGCAAGACCCATGTTCTCGGCCACCATACCGGCGCCTCGATCGCCGCCAACCTCGCCGCGCGGCGTCCGGAACTGGTCGACCGTCTGGTGCTCAACGGCGTTGCCCTGCTCTCGGACGAAGAGCGCGCCCACTTCGCGCAGTTCCGCTTTGCCCCGCTCGAGCCGCAGGCCGATGGCAGCCATCTGCTGGCTGCCTGGAACCAGCGGCTGGCAGCCTCGCCCGGCTGGTCGAACCTGGAGGCGATGCACCGCTACGTCACCGCGCTGCTGGCCAACCCGACCGATTACTTCTGGGGCTTCGAGGCCGCCTTTGCCCATGACATGGCGGCCGACCTGGCTGCGATCACCGCGCCGACGCTGATCTTCAGCAACACTGGCGAGGACCTCTACGCCGCCTCGCAGCGCGCCCATGCGCTGCGCGCGGACTTTGCCTTTGCAGCGCTGCAAGGCGGCACCCACGACATTTTCGATGAGCAGCCCGAGGCCTGGGCCGCTGCGGTGACAGCCTTTCTGCGCGGCTGACACGAAAAAGGCGGGAGACCCGAAGGTCCCCCGCCCATCCCCCTTTGGATCGGATCGATCAGTACTTGGCGGTCAGGGTCACGCCCATGCGGCGGCCTTCGCCGAGGTAGACCTCGGGAATGTTGAAGGCGACCGGGATGCCCGCGCGCGGTTGGTTGATCGAGTTCTGGACATAGGTCTTGTCGAACAGGTTGGTCGCCCACAGCGAGACACCGAACTTGTCGTTCGAGAAGGTCAGCCGCGCGTTAGTGAGCGTGCGCTTGCCATAGCTGATCGTGTTGATGATATTGGTGAAGGCCGGGCCGGTGTAGCTCACATCGACACGAGCCTTGGCTTCCCAATCGTCAGTCAGATTGACGGCCGCGGTCGCGTGGAGGTTCCACTGGAACTTGACCGAGCGGGCCGGCCGCAGCCCTTCAAGCGAAGGCACCGCGCGGACGGCACCCGACGGCGTGGTCACGACGATCGGCGCCGGGCAACCCGGAGCCGCCGTGGCCGCCGTGCCAACCCCGACGACGCACTGGGTGACCGTGCCGCCGTCATAGACGCCAGGGCCAAACGCCACGTCCGAATAGACCACGCTACCGCCAAAGCTGAACATGTCGCTCGGGCGCACTTCGGCCTGGGCTTCGAAACCATCGGTCTTGATCGCGCCGATGTTGCGGATGATCCGGACCGGGTTCACCGCAGTCGGGTTCTCGGTGAAGCTCGAAACCTGGGCGTTCTTCCAGTCGACATGGAAGTACGAGGCGTTGAGCATCAGCAGCTTGTCAAACCATTCGGTCTTGAAGCCGAGTTCGTAGGTCCAGTTTTCTTCTTCGTCGTAGGGCACTTCGCTGCCGAGGATACCGGTGGCGCTAACCGCATTGGCGGTGTTGAAACCGCCAGCGCGCACGCCCTTTGAGGCCGAGGCATAGACGAAGATGTCATCCGAAACCTTGTAGTCGAGCGTGAAGCGCGGCGCGAAGCTTTCGAAGGTCTTGGCAAAGAGCGGGCCAGCCACCGGGAACAGCCCTGCAGCCGGCGGGGTGGTGCCGACAATGTGCTGGTTGATCCCCGGCGCACTGAGCGGGTTGGAAACCGAGAAGACCTGCGCCTTCTTGCGGTCAATGTTGTAGCGCCCTTCGGCCGTCGCCCGCAGCGCCCCGAAGGTGTAACCCAGCGATCCGAAGATCGAGAAGGTCTGGGTGCTGGCCGCAGAATAGCTCGACGAGAGCTGACCCACGTTCGAATTGTCGATCGTGAACGGGTTGGCCGTGAATTCGTAGGCCCCTACCCCGGCGGTTGGCACCGTGCCGACCTGGGTCACCTGCATGAACCGCTCGGTCGCCAGCAGACCAGCGCGATCGACGCCGATCCCGCCGGCGGTCAGCGGGATCTTCTGGTCGAAATAGTTCGCACCGAAGATCCACTGGAGCGGTGAATCGTTGTCCGATTGCAGGCGCAGTTCCTGGCTGAAAGTGCGGACCCGCTCCTTCGAGATCGAGACCAGGTTGGTCCGAACCAGGCGGGAATAGGCCCCGGCCGGAAGACAGACCGGGCCACCGCAGACGCCCAGCAGGACACCGGCCGACGAGGCATCGTAATCGTTGAAGGCGTCGTTCTCGGCCCCGGAGAATCCGGTCAGACTGACGATCCGCACGCCATCCAGCTTGTATTCCAGCTCCAGCGACCCCTGGCGGGTCTTGGCGGTCGTTTCCGGAATGCCCGGGCTGATGTCGTTGATCTTCTGTGCGGTCAGGGCACCGCAATAGAGCTGGCGCAGACCCAAGGTCACTGCAGCGGTGCTGGTGGTGCCGCAGTTGAAGGCGCTGATCGCCGGCTGGCTGACCGGGCTCATTTCGGTCTTGCTGTCAGTGATGAAGCCGGACAGCGTAGCAGTGAAATCGGGGCTCGGCTCCCAGACGATCGACCCGCTGACGGCCCACTTCTTGGTCCCGCCCAGGTTGTCATCCGGCGCGGCGCGGTTTTCGCCCCAGCCATCATAGGTCAGGTAGCCGCCCGACAGGCGCACCCGCAGGGTATCGCCCAGCGGGGCCGAGATCGAACCCTTGATGCGATAGTCCTTGTCCACCCCAACCGTGGCCGAAACATCAGCCGAGAAATCGCGGCTCGGCTTCTTCGTCGCGATGCTCAACGCACCGGCAAAGGTCGAACGGCCAAACAGCGCCGATTGCGGGCCCTTGGCCACTTCGATCTGGCCGACATCGAGCACCGAAATCATGTCCAGCGTGTTGCGGCTGGTCTGGTAGATCCCGTCGATGAACACGCCGACGTTGGCTTCGGTATTGAGGTCGTTAGCGGTGTTGGCCGGGGCCAGGCCGCGCACGAAGACCTGCTGCACCGTGCCGCCGGCAATGCTGGTGATGGCAATGCCCGGTGTCGAGTTGCCAAGATCGTTGAAGTTCGAAATGCCGCGTTCGGCCAGCTGTTCAGCAGTATAGGCCGTGATCGCGATCGGCACCGTCTGGATATCTTCGTCGCGCTTACGCGCCGTCACGACGATATCGTTGCTGCTCGCGCCATCTTCTTCGGCTTCCTGGGCATAGGCCGGAAATGCCGTCGCGATAGTGGCGAGCGCGGTACCCGAAAGCGCGGCGCGCTTGAGAATCTTATGCGCAGTCAGATTCATGTTACCCTCCCTGTGTCGCCCCGCTCGCAGATGCAGGGACCCGCTCCGGAGGCTATAACTTAGTTGTCCGGACAATACCTTTGACCGACCTTTATTCGTCAGGTGGATAGAGAATCAGATTGCACCCAGTTCCGCCGAGATTGCGCGTGCGGTCTGGATGAGCGGAGCCAGGAACTGATCGATTGCCTTTTCCATCGGCATAGCAACCGAGAAGAAGATGATCGTGATTGCCCCGGCCACCTCTGCACCCCGGAACAGCGGCACCGCAATCGACGAGGTCTTGCCCGGGTTAGCGGTGTAGGCATTGCGCGATTGCGTCGCGTAGCCCTGGCCGCGCACCTCACGCAGCAGGTTGTCGTTTGACAGCAGCAGGGTGGCCATCTTTTCGGCCGCACCTTCGATCGTGCGCAGCCCTTCGAGCAGGTGCTCGCGCTCGGCATCGCTGCAAAAGGCCATGTAGGCTTTGCCGCTGGAGCACTCCATGATCGGCAGGGTGAAGCCGGGGTAATAGTTGTTGAGCGTCAGCGAAGTTCGGGTGTGCGTGGAATCGCGCACCATCATGTGCGCCCCGACCCGGCTGGTTATCGAAATCGGCCAGAGCAGCTTGTCGGTCAGCGCCTCGATATGCGGACGGGCGATTTCGACCAGTTGACTGCCATCGTGATAACCCGAGGCCAGGCTCTGGACTAGCGCGGTGGCGCGGTAGCGCTTGCGCGCCGGTTCGCGCTCGATCATCCCTTCGTGGAGCAACGTCTGCACGATCCGGCAGGCGGTGGGATAGGGCACCTGGCTGGTCCGGGCGATTTCCATCATCGTGATCGAACCGCCGCGGTTGACCGCCTGAAGCACGGAGAGCCCCCGCGTAATTGCCCGGATCGGAACGCCTTTTTCCATGGTCATCGCTGGACTTACCCCTCGATCTATCCGCCTGCCGGTCAAACTAGCGTGAGTTTCGTGTTGGTCCAGATGGCATGGCAGGATAGCTTTCGCATTTATCCACCTAGCGAGGAAAACCCGAATGGACCGCCGCGACTTCCTCTCCTCCGCCGCGATGCTCGCTGCCGCTTCGAGCGTTATCCCGACCGCCGCAGGGGCCAAGCCCGCCACCGGCAAGGGCTCCGGGGTGCAGACCTCGATAAAGGGCCCGCACCTTGACCTCACCACCTCACGCGGTTGCCGCGAGGCCTGGGCCAAGCTGGCCGGCAATATCGACATGAAGTCCACCAAGTATGGCTGGTACAAGGGCATCGTCCAGGGCGTCCGCCCGGGCGAGGCGCTGCGCGACCTGGTGGGCTTCACCGGCTTTTCCTGCGCCCGGCTGATCCCGAATGACGGCGAGGACGGCGGCTACAAGAAGATCCTGCGCGAGATCGGCTATTACACCGACCTCAAGAGCGGCGAGATCATCGAGGAATGGACCAACCCCTACTTCAATGAAGTGGTCAAGGTGGTGCCGATCGCTAACGATCCGTTCAACCACACCATCACCGATTTCTATCCGCCGCCGCCGTCATACGGGGGCCTCAACCGCGACAAGCCGCCGAAGGTGCCGGTGAAGCTGGACTTCCGCCGCCGCGATAACCGGCTGCACTGGTTCAGCCACATCAACCTGTTCTACCCCTCGGCACTCCAGCCCTCTAAATGGCCGCGCGAAAGCGGCGCGCCGTTCAACCAGGTGACCGAGACCTTCCTGTACCAGATCGACTGGCAGGACATGCAGAACCCGAAGAAGACCTCGGTCGAATATGACGGCACCTGGACCCGTACCACGCCTTGGCTGCCGTGGATGCTGATGGGGCCGACCCCGGGGCACTGCGCATATCAGTGCTTCATGGGCGCGCATGACAATATCGAGGTGGTCGACCGCAAGGTGCTGGACTACACCGAAAAGCACTTCCCCAAGTACATGCAGGCACCGGACGCCTGGTCGGATGTCTCGCTGTCCAGTCTCGAAAACTACGCCCGTACGGAAAAGCCCGCCCCAGTCGGCCCTGAAGGCCCACCGCGCGCCAAGGATCCGGAATTGCCGGCCTGGTTCCGGGCCATGCAGGCCGGTGGACCGGCCAAGACCTGAACCCAATCAAGCAATAAGACACAGGGGAGATCGATTTGAACGATAGCACAGCGGCGGGGCCGGGACTTCCGGCACAGGTGGCCTATGGCTTTGGCCAGATCGCCGGGCAGGTCTTTCGGGACGTGCCATCGCTGCTCCTGCTGTTCTTCATGACCAGCGTGCTGGGGGTCTCCCCCGCCCTTGCTGGAACCGCGATCTTCGTGCCCAAACTGGTGGGCGGCATCGTCTTTGATGTCTCCGCCGGCCTCCTCTCCGATCGTGTGCAGAGCCGGTTTGCCCGACGCCACTGGCTGCTGATCGGCGCGCTGGCCGCACCCGCGGCAATGATCGCACTGTTCCATGTGCCAAGAGGAACCGAGGCCGAGATGGCGGCCTATGTGGCCACCGCCTTTGCGCTGTACATGGCAGTCTTCGCCTGCCTGTCCGTGCCCTATCTCGCAATCGCCGGGGATCTGCAGCTCAGCCCGCATCAACGGACCGTGCTGATGGCCTGGCGGCTGGCCTTCACCGCAATCGGCGTGCTGATCGCCGGAGCGGTTGCGCCGGCCTATGCCGCTGCCGCCGGTGGCGGACAGCCGGGTTACGAGGCAATGGCGCAGATGCTGGCAGCGCTCTGCGCGGTTTCGCTGCTGATCGGCTGGTGGGGTGCAGGCGCCGCAGCAAAGCGCGTTGGCTTGCGGCCTGCCTCACAGGAAGTGGTCACCCTGCGCGCGGCCCTGACCGCGCTGGCCGACCGGCGCTTTTCGGTCCTGGCGCTGGTCAACCTGCTGCAGCTGGTTGCCGCCGGCATGGCCTATGCCGGGCTGATGTACTTCATCACTTACAACCTCGGCATCGCCGACGCGCTTAACCGGGTCGGACCAGTAGTGCTCATCGCTTCGGTCGGGATCATCATTGCCCAGCCGATGTGGGTGAAGGTGGCGGCCCGGATCGGTAAGCGCCGCGCCTATGTCGTTGCTGCGCTTATTCACGCCGTCGCCCACCTCGGCTGGGCGGCTTCGTCTATTGGCGGCTTGCCGCTGCTCTATGGCTTTGCCCTGGTCCTGGGGATCGGCAATTCGGGCTGGGCCATGCTGGGCTTCTCGATGGTCGGTGACATCGCCGGAGAGGGCAAGGCCGGGCTCTATTCATCGGTGTTCATCGCGCTGGACAAGATCGCCTTTGCGCTGGGCGGCGCGCTGATCACTGGGCTGATCCTGTCAGCCTTCGGCTTCGATGCTGCTGCGGCCGCGCAAGGCGGGCCGCAGCCAGCCTCGGCCTTGACGGGGATTCTGATTGTCTTTGCGCTGGCGCCCGCCGCCTGCAACATCATTGCTGCGGCGACCTTCGCGAAGTGGGGCCGCGACTAGAAGCCTTTGGCTTCCAGCGTGCCTGCCTTGGGCTTGAACCGGGCCGCCTGACGCGGGGCCTTCAGAAAGGCCAGCGTCAGCGGCACCAGATCGGCAAAGGCTGCCTCTGCCTTGGGGCCCGGCAGTTCCGGACGGCCATAGATCCCGCCAAAATAGTGGTCGGCATCGGTTCCGACATAGGCCAGCGCCGGCCCTTTCGCCTGATTGTAGGCGGTCAGGTGATCCTGCCACTTCGGTGCGATCATCGGGAAGGAGTCCTCGGTCCCCGTTACCACCAGCAGCGGCTTGTCCTCGGGCGGCATCGGCAGGCCCGGAAGCGGGCCGGGCGGGGAGATGGCAATGACCGAACGCAGCGCCGGGTCATCCCAGAGAATCGCAATCAGCGCGCCAAAGCTGTGGCCAGTGGCGAAGAGCGGCACGGTGCCCAGTTTCACCCCTGCCCGTTTTGCCAGCAACGGCAGTTGCGCCCGGACCAGCGCCATGTCGGCCATGCGCCAGGGGAGCTGGTCGGCCTGCTGCGGCCTGGGACCAGTCCAGTCGGTGCTATCGCCATGAAGCGGGGCCACCACCAAGTAGCCCGCTGCCGCCCAGCGCTCGGTCAGCGCGGTGTACTTGGCCGGGTTAGACAGCGCCCCATGCGAAAAGAACAGCACCCCGCGCAGCCGGCCTTGCGGCTTGACCAGGGTGACCGGAACTGTTCGCCCAGCCCCGTTGTCGAGCGATACGACCTCGCTGACCGGACGCGCCGAAGCGGGTGTGGCAACGAACGCGAGCAGCGCGACAAGCAGGGCCAGAATCCTCATGCCGCCAGCATAGCCTGGCCGTTACCGGCACGCACCCCGGGCTGCGCTTTGCTCGACAACCGGATAATCCGCAGGCAAGCTGTACGCCTGTCAGGAAGCTGGGGCAGAAAGAGCCAATGCTGCGCCACCTTGTCACGGGCCTAAGCCTGTTGCTTGCCCCCACCGCGGTTTCCGCCGCGCCCAGTCCGCTGGCAACAGCCAATGTGGCCAAGCTGGTGGGCAAGCCGGTCACCCAGGTCGATCACCTGACCCCGGCTGAAACCGTTAGTGGCTGTGGCGCCGCCGCCCTACCCGTCGCCCAGACCGGTATCCTTGCTCCCGGTACTTTCGAGGCGATGCGGCAGTGGTCGGATGCCAACGGTGGTGTGGGGCTGATCGTGCTGGTGAACGGCAAGCTGGCGGGGCAGGCCTATGCCCCCGGCATTACCGGGGCCACGCCGATCCAGACCAATTCGATGCACAAGTCGGTTGTCGCCCTGTTGATGGGCGCGGCCATGGCCGACGGACTGGTCAAATCTGTGGACGACCCGGTCAGCCGCTATATCCCGGAGTGGACGAACGATCCGCGCGGCAAGATCACGCTGCGCCAGCTGCTGTCGATGGCAAGCGGGCTGAAGAACCCGGCACTGGCCAAGGGGGATCAGACGGCAATCGAACTGATGATGGGCAATGTCAGCGCGGCGGCAATGTCGCTGCCCGGCGCGGGGTCGGCAGGTACCTTCAACTACAACAATGCAGATTACCAACTCGTCGGCACTGCGCTCGCCAAGGCAATCGAGCGCGGCGGCAAGGGACGCTATGCCGAGTACCTCTCACGCCGGCTGTGGTGCCCGCTTGGCAATGGACCGGCCAGCCTGTGGCTTGAGTTCGATGGTGGCCAGCCGCGTTATTACGCTTTCCTCAACGCCGGCCTCCATGACTGGGCACGGCTTGGCGAGCTGATCCGGCTCAAGGGCAAGTGGAACGGAAAGCAGGTGCTCCCCGCCAGATGGATTGCCGCAATCACCGCACCTTCGGCCGGCAATCCCGGCTACGGCATGGGGATGTGGCGCGGCTCGCCTTACGTGCAGGAGCGCCGTTACTCGAAGGAATCACCGACCACGATCCGGCAGGAGAAACCCTTTCTTGCCGACGACGTGGTCTATTTCGACGGGTTCGGGGGCCAGCGGGTCTATGCCGTGCCATCTGCCGGCCTCGTGATTGCCCGCGCCGGTGCGCCTGGTCCGGGCTGGGATGAAGGCGTACTGGTCAACCTAGCGCTGAAGGGGCTGAAACGATGATCTTGCAGGGATTGCGCGTTGCCGTCTCGGCGCTGGCATTGTGCGCCTCGACCCTTACCCTGGCTGATGATGACGCGATCTACAAGGAGCGCTGGGATGCCTTCCTCAAGGCTCCCGGCCAGGTCTCGTTCGGCCCGCTCGAGGCGGTTTCCGGAGCGAAAGGCAAGGCCCTGCCCCGCCTTGGCCAGCCGACCATTCCGGCCGCCGCCCTGGCCGAAGCCGATGCCTATGCCGCAGCCAGCAAGTCCTCCACGCTGATCGTCTGGCGCAAGGGCAAGATCGAGTACGAGCGCTATTACGGGAACCGGAACGCCGACAGCCTGCTGGTTTCCAAATCGATGGCCAAGCCGATTACCGCGATCGCCGTCGGCCGCGCGATCAAGCTCGGCTACATCAAGTCGCTCGACCAGTCGGTGGCCGATTTCGTGACCGAATGGCGCGGCACACCCAAGGCGGCGATCAAGGTCCGCTATCTGCTCGACATGCGCTCGGGCATGCTTGAGCAGGGCTTCAGCCTCGATCCCGATCACCCGCTCAACCGTGCCTATCTCGATACCGATCACGGCCGACACATCGTTGAGAACTATCCGCTGACCAGCACCCCCGGCACGGCCTATGGCTATGCCAATGCGCCGAGCGAGCTGGTCGCTTTGGTGATCGAGCGGGCGACGAAAATGCGCTATGCCGAGTTCATCGGCCGCCACGTCCTCCAGCCGATCGGTGCCAGGGGCGGTAAGGTCTGGGTCAACCGGCCGGGTGGTCTCGCCCATTCGGGTTGCTGCATGCATTTGCCGGCGGAAAGCTGGCTGCGGCTGGGCCTGCTGCTGCTTAACGACGGCAAGGTCGGCGGCAAGGCGCTGCTGCCCAAGGGCTATGTCACCGAGATGCGCACCGGGACGCCGCAGAACCCGCACTTTGGCCTGGGCATCTGGATCGGCAGCCCCTGGCAGGAACGACGCGGCTTCGGTGCGCCGGGGCGGCCCGGTCCGCAGGTGCTGCACAGCGAGCCTTACCTCGATCCGGACCTGTTCCTGTTCGATGGCAACAGCAACCAGGTGCTGTATCTCTCGCCCAAGCACGATCTCGCGATCCTGCGGATGGGCGATACGCCGCCGGCCAGGCCCGAGTGGGACAATGCCAAGCTGGCGAACCTGATCATGCGGGCTTTGCCCTAAGCGCTACTGCCCTGCCGGCGCCGGCACGGTATCAATCGCGCCCGGCATCGTATCGCGCTTGAGCATGTTGATCACCGCGCGCCGGACCTTTGGATCGGTGACCGGGCCGGACGAGATGATCATCGTCGTTCCGGGCGCGAACTTGTCCGGATCGGCCAGCAACGCGTCCAGCGTGGCATCATCCCACACCGCGTCGCGCTTGACGGCAAGCGCCGGCGAATAGTGGAAGTTCGGCACCGAGGCGATCCGCTGACCAAAAATGGCATAGAGGTTCGGCCCGGCCTTGGTCTTTCCGCCCTTCTCATAGGTATGGCAGAAGCCACACCACTTGTAGGTGTCCATCGCCACCGTCCGTTCGTACTCGGTCTCGGCCCAGGCCTGGACCCGCATGACCGGTGCCTGGTGCGAAGTAACCCCAGCAGGGCCCGCGATCACATCGCCCATTGGCCAGGGCGAGACGCGGAACATGGCATAGGGGCCATAGGATCCGAGCGCGATGATCCCGAAGGCGACCACAGCCGCCAGAACACGGCCCTTGCCGGCTGGTTCGGGCGCCCGCTCCCCCGCCTTGCGCCAGCGGGCGATCAGCGCGCCAACTGCCCAGATAACGACGATGATCGCCACATAACGCGCCACGGCCGCCGGCCCGGGCGCGCTCGATTTGAACGTCGCCAAGGCATAGCTGGTCGTGCCCAGCGCCAGCAGCGATTGCACCCCGAACCCGGGCGGAAAGGCGGCCAAAAGACCTTTGCCATAACGCAGCCAGGCATAGGCTGCTGTCAGCAGCGTCGCCAGGTTGAGCAGCATCATCATGAAGCCGGCGCCGGAATGGAAATAGCCGGCGAACAGCCACAGCCGGTAGCTTTCCGGCAGCAGCACCGGCAGGCTGAACAACGGGCCGAGCGCAACGCTGGTTCCGCCGCCCCAGGCGAACAGGAAGCCGAACACGGGGATCGACAGCATCAGCAGGTAGTTCGCCAGCGCTAGGGTGCGGCCCCAGTTGAACAGGCCGGGGCGCAGACCATTGACCGGCGCCAGGCCGCGCTCCTCGCGCCACCATAACCACAGCCGCCAGACCACCAGCGCCAGTAGGAGTACGCCAACCAGCACATGCCAGTTGCGCAGTTCCTCGCGCAGCGGCAGCGTCTTCTCGGTACGCGGCAGGGCGATCGTCAGCAGCGACTGGAGGAAACAGACCAGGGCCAGCGCCCAGCCCGCCCGCACCGCATTGGTGGAATAGCCCTTACCCCCGACAGCCATGGTCAATGTTCCTCCAGCAGGCGGCCCACTCCGCTGATCTTGTCGTTGATCCCGATTGCCCGCAAGGCGTGCCAATAGGTTGCCGTGTTGATCGCGATCACCGGCTTGCCCAGTTCGCGCTCCTTCTCGGCGGCCAACTGGACCATCGACAGGTTGGTTCCGACCTGGACGATCGCATCGACATCTGGCCCGTCGAGATAGGCAATCACCTCGGTCAGCCGTTCCGGCGTGACCTTGGCGATATCGGTCCAGCACTTGCATTCCAGCGGCACGTCGCGGACCGTTTCGAAGCCGCTTTCGGAGAGGTAACGGCGCACCTCGGCATTGGCGACCGGATAATAGGGCGAGACGAAGCTGACCCGCTTGATCCCCCCGAAAGCCCTGAGCGCGGCGACAGTGGATTCCGACCCGGTCGAGGCCCCCACCCCGGCCAGGCCTTCAACCTCTGCCTTGAACTTCGCGCCGCCGGCAATGCCGCCATAGAAGGTGATCGCCGACATCCCCAGCACCAGGTAATCGGGCTTGCAGGTCATCGCTTCGCGCACGGCGGCCATGGTATTCTCGGAAATCGCGGTGGTCCCGGCGAGGAAATCCTCGTTAGACAGGGCCACCGGATCGGTCACAAAGATCCCGCGATAGTGGTTGGTGACGCCCGGGGGGCGCATCCGCTCCATGTCGGGCTGGACCACGGTGTTGGTCGACGGGCCGATTACGCCCAGTACCGCGCGATAACCTTGAACATCGGTCATATCGGCCTGCTTTCCTACTGGATGGCCGCAGCCTGTTCGAGGCTCTCGAACATCGCTTGCCGCAGGAGATAGGCGCGGCGCTGCTGATCATCCTGCTTGATCGCCAGCATCTCCTGCCGCCGGCGCTCGTGCGCCTGGTCTGATCCGCCCTGGATGAACTCCATGTTCTTGATCGTCTGAGCCTGAGTGAAGGCATGGGTAACGATGCGGCGTTGGCGGTCGTAAAGCGCCAGGCTGCCGTTGGGCTTGCCCGCAGCAATCGCCGGAAGGAGCTTTTCCGCCAGATTGAAGGCATCGTGGACGCCCGAATTCATCCCGAACCCGCCGAGTGGATTGTTGAGGTGGCAGGCATCGCCGACCAGCATGACCCGGCCATTGAGGAAGCTCTTCGCAACCCGCTGATGCACCCGGTAGACCGTGCGGTGGTAGGTCTCAACCGCAGCGCCATCGCCGGTCAGCCGGTCAAACACCGCGTTCTTCATGGCATCGGAGCGCAGCTCATCGTCGCTCGCCTCAGGTGCGGCGGGGAGCAGCACGCGCCACAACTTGGGCACGCGCAGTAGCACCAGCCACTCTTGCGGATCGGAGACATAGTTCACGTGGGCCAAGCCCGGCAGGTAGTCGCCCAATTCGGTCGCGGTCGAGAGGCACAGGAACTTTTCGGGGTAAGTAAACCCGTCAAACTCCGTGCCCAGCCACTTGCGGACCAGACTGTTCGCACCGTCCGCGCCAATCAGCCAGTCTGCCCGGAAATGCGCGACCGAGAACGGCGTTTCCGCCGCAATCGAGACACCCTGCTCATCCTGCTCAAACGACAACAGGCGATGGCCAAAACGAACCGAGGCGTTGGGGTACTGTTCAAGTCCCGAGGCCAGCGCGCGGCTGAGGTGGTACTGCTCGCACTGGATGCGGAAGGGATAGCGGGTCCGATCGCCGATTTCCGTCAGATCGAACTCGATCACCTCGCCCGAGCGGCGATCGCGCCAGTGATAGACCGGGGCCTTGAGCCCGCGCTCGAGCAGCATCGGGGTGATCCCGATCTCGTCGAGCATTTCCAGCGTCGGCGGGTGAAAGGTCGATGCGCGCATATCCTGCGCACAGTCCTCACCGGCTTCCAGCACGATCACATCGATGCCGGCGCGGGCCAGCAGCGTCGCCATGACCGTGCCGACCGGCCCGGCCCCGGCGATCATGACCTGGCATCGCTCAACGCTTGCCATAGTTCCTGCCCACTCCCGCGTAACTGCGTCCTCGGACCTCCCTATGGGCGCACAATTCCCGGCGAGATCGGGCAAGGCCAAATGTATCCGTCTGGCGAAGAGCGGCCCCGGCTGGCATGTAACGGTGGGCGCAACGCGCGAAGGGGTTGGCGTCATGCCCCGGGGAGAGGCCTATGGAATACGATTATGTGCCGATCAGCCAGCGCCAGCCGCTGCATTGGCCCGGCGGCGCGCGGGTCGCGCTGATCCTGACCTTCAACCTGGAAACCTGGGACCTGACCAAGGATACCGACAAGCCCTATTACGCGGGCGGACCGGCAATCCTGCCAGACGTGCTCCCCGGCAACGTGCCCGATTTCCCCAACTACACCTGGCGCGAATATGGCCAGCGGGTCGGCATCTGGCGGCTCTATGACCTGTTCGACGAACTGGGCGCCAAGGCCAGCTGCACCACCAATGCCGTCACCTTCGAACGCCGCGCGGCGATGGTCGATGCCTGCCTGGAGCGCGGCTGGGAGCTACTGGCCCACAACTGGGAACAGGGCGAACTGCTCAGCAACTTCGCCCACCAGCCCGACAAGGAGCGCGAAATCGTAATGCGCACCCTGGCCCAGTATGAGAAGTATACCGGGCGCAAGGCCAAGGGCTGGCTCTCCTCATCCTTGCGCGGCACGCTGCAGACGGCGGACATCCTCGCCGAACATGGCTGCACCTTTTACTGCGACATCATGAATGACGATCAGCCCTATCTGCTGCGCACCCCGCACGGACCGATCGTGGCAACGCCCTATTCGAACGAAATCAACGATTTTACCTTGATCACGCGCAAGAATTATACCACCGACCAGTTCCGCGATGCGCTGATCGAGGAGCTGGACGTACTCTATGCCGAGGGTGCCCGGACCGGGCGGATCATGAATGTCGGCCTGCACCCGCACGTTTCGGGCCGGGCGCACCGGATCCGGGCGATCCGCGAATTCATCCAGCACGCCCAGTCCTTGCCGGGCGTCTGGTGGGCCACCCGCGAGGAGATCGCGGACTGGTATCTGGCGAATCACGAAAGCCACATCCCCGGTCAGCTCAAGGCTTGATGGACTGTCACGCCGCCCTCGCCGCTGCCGTGCCCGGCTATGCGCGGGGGCAGGTGCTATCGCTGCCGGGGGTCTGGGATGGGCTGTCGATCAAGCTGGTCGAGCAGGCCGGCTTTCCCGCCGCCTTCCTCTCCGGCGGGGCGCTGTCGATGGCGCGGCACGGGCGACGCGACATGGGCCTGGTCACCATGAGCGAGCTGGCCCAGGCAGTGCAACTGATCCGCGAAGTGTCGGACCTGCCGCTGTTCGTTGATGCCGATACCGGCTTCGGCGATGACGATAACGCCGTCCGCACGATCCGCGTACTCGAAGCGGCCGGAGCCACCGCAATCCAGCTCGAGGACCAGGTCTTCCCTAAGCGCTGCGGGTTCCTGGCTGGCAAGGCGGTGATCCCGGCGGAGGAATATCTGGGCAAGCTCAAGGCCGTGCTCGATGCGCGGCGCGGGC
>Ga0315902_10001051_pt1 | contig 44939 bp, 37 predicted proteins | sample LakEriMetagenome_9_FD_203523 | JGI IMG/M metagenome (GOLD analysis project Ga0315902, IMG submission 203523) | Freshwater fungal communities from buoy surface, Lake Erie, Ohio, United States - Buoy 12 MA117 | ecosystem: Environmental > Aquatic > Freshwater > Lake > Lake biofilm | place: USA...
ATACGTTGCATTTTGACCGGCAGTGGTCGAAACAGACGCGAGCTGACCATTTCCAAATACCCAAACATAACTGCTCGCATCCTGGGATTCATTCGTGAATTCAACCGTTAAGCCAGGATATCCTGTAAGACTGTCCGCTGTAAAATCAGAAACCGGAGGATTCAGTAGAGTTACCGTAAGCTGATCGGTATTGACACATCCGTTCACATCCGTTCCGCTGACAGTGTAGGTTCCTGAGGCAGCAGGCACGAAAGGCTGACCATCAACAGCGCCGCCACTCCAGGTGTAAGAGGAACCATTCGAACCTGTCAAGGTCACTGACTCACCCTGACATAGAGTGATATCAGCTCCAGCGTTGATAGTTGGCAAGGGATTGACCGTAACTGTGAAGCTCTCCGTTGAACTGCATAATGCAGAGAAGAAAATATCATCCAAGCCAAAATCGTTTCCTCCTACCGCCGTATTCTGGTTCACAATGCATATAGTTGCCGACGTAGCACTTCCGGAGTTCCAAGTTGAATAGAACTCATCCCATTCTCCGGTGAACAAAGGTGCCGTAAAAGGAGTACCGATCGTGTTTCCGTTGATACTGAACTGAAGAACCGCCGGTGAACCTACTGCCAAGGTGCTTACCCAGGTTGAAAAAACATAATCCGTATTTGGCTGCACCGTGACCGTTTGACACCAGACCGAAGTGTTAGGTGTTCCGGAGCCGTTCACGACCATGAAATTTCCTGTTCCCGTTGTATGATCAATACCTGTAAAACCCGGATGCGTAAGATTTGCATCGGTTGTCACAAAATAAGTGCTTTCAGGCTGAGTATCTGCACTGAGTGAATAATCACTGCTGAAACCAACGGCTCCACCAGAGAAATCGCCGTTGATCACCGAATTGGCACTCACTGAAAATCCGGTAACTTCATAAGTTGTCGTGGTGGTTGGGCAAACATCCTGTGAAGTTCCCAAAGGATCTGTGATATCCGGAGATGGCGCCCATGTGTAGAAATCTGCACCGCTCACTTCAAGCGTCGTGCATTCACCCGAACAGATGGCTTGGTCACCTGTGATCGACACAGCAGGATTTGGAAATACCGTAACAGTTATGTCATCAGAATCCGAACAACCATTTTCAGTTAGCGTCAAAGTGTAAGTAGTGGTAGCCGATGGACTGGCGGATGGATTCAGCACCGTAGCTGATGAAAGACCATTTGAAGGAGTCCAAGCCGGACTTCCCGTTCCACTCGCTAATAGAACTGTCGCCCCATCCGCGCAAATGACCGCATCAGCACCAGCGTTAACGATTGGTAGCGGGTTCACCGTTATTGTGGTGTTTGCTGTGCCCGAACAGCCGTTCGCATCCGTGTAATCATAAGTGATGGTTTGCGTGCCAGCGGAAGGATCAAAGGAATTGCCCGTAACACCCGTTCCGGAAAACACACCACCCGGGGGAGTTCCGGTAAGTACCACATTTGCTCCATCAATACAAACAGGACTGTATGTGCCAGCACTTGTTGAAGATGGATCAACAACGGTAATGTTAGCAGTAGCTGTATTCGAACAGTTATTTCCATCAGTGTAGCTGTAAGTAACGGTTTGAGTTCCAACAGACGGATCAAAAGCACTACCTGTAACACCAGCTCCTGAGAAAGTTCCGCCAACTGGCGAACCTACAAGATCAATGTCTGCAGCATCTGAACAGCTAACAGGATAGGTTCCTGCATTTACAGTTGGCAAAGGATTTACAGTGACAACCACCTCATCTGCATCAGTACAACCCCCATCGACGGTATTGGTGACTGTCAAAGTGTAAGTGGTGGATTGAGGTGACGAACCTGTATTGGTCAGCGTCACAGTAGGCTGGGCAGTGGTTGGATCGCTCAAACCCGTTGCTGGCGACCATGAATAACTCATATTGGCAACAGCCGGAGTCCCGATGTTGGCATTGGCACCCGTACAGAAGCTAACGTCGCTTCCCGCATCGGACACTGCAGTACAGCACGTTTGAACAAAAGCTGTAACCTCGCTATTTGTGCAGTTTACTGATCCGTATGATATGTTAGCTGTCAGTGTAAAATTGGTGGTGCCGGTCGGAAGATTTGTCACAGCAGGAGTGAGACTTGTGGATGCATTTGGGATCGAAACAGCCGGTACTGATGACCATAGGTAGGATACATTCGCATTGATCGTGATCGGTGTTGTAAGATTTGGAGTGATCGGCACCTGAAAAATTGAGGCTACCCCCTGTGAACACGAATTATCATTGATCGCCGAATTGATGGATCCCGAAGTGTAGGATATCGTTGTTGGGGAACCACAAAACGAAGTCAAGTTCGAAAATGTCAGAGTTGCATTAGTGAGAGCGCCGACATCTGCTCCGATGCAATCAAAGATCTGCACCCGCCAACCGCCTTCAGCTGCGTTACAGCCATAGAGCGGACTCCAGTTAATGGTAGTATTATTTCCGTATGCACTTGCATAACCCGAATAGGTTCCTGTTAAAGGTGCTCCTGCAGTACACGGGCTAATGTTGCCGACAAGGTTGGTAGTAAAACAAAGGTTATTCACGTTATTCCCACTGTTACAACAACATCCGTTCAACGCATTGATCAGCTGCGGGTGCGGCATAAGAGTAACAATAGGACTACCGCATGCAGCCGGACCGATCAGGTAGAATCCAAGATCGGATACATAGGTGTGATTAGCGGAAAAACAAACTGTTATCGTTGTGGCTGGTGTGATGATAGACTCAGGCGGTGGCGGATTGTAATAAGTAAAGCTACCATTTGCATTGATCGTCCCGGATAATCCGGTTGCATTGCAAGCCGATGGGTTGTTTGAGGCGGTCACATCGCTATTCATGTTCCACACCCAAGCAATGTAACAACCAACAAGATTATTTCCAGCGTCATAGATCTGAACACGGTAACCATCACTAGGCAAGTTGTTTATGGTGGAACTGGTTCCGGTCTGGGTCACGTAAGGAGTCCACGAGAAATTAGTCTGGTCGTGAAAAAACCAATTAAACGTATAAGGAGCTGAGCCGGATGGTGCATTGGCAGTTAGTGAAGCTGTGTTGTTCGAAAGGCCGTCCGCACACCAGATGTATATCGGATCATTCTGAGCACCACTTGTATAGTTGGTTGTTGTGCTACCCGAATTTCCGTTTGGGGTGATCTGAGAAAGTATCGAAAAGGTAATGAAGAAACTGAAGGAAAGCGCGACAATCTTGTTTATGGATATTTTCATGGAAGTGGTGTGCTTTTAATTATTGGATTCTAATTCCTTCAACCTGATTTCCAGCTTCGAAAGCTGTTCGTCATAATCCTGCAACTCTTTTGCAGAACAATTCTCCAACTTTTTAACCTTGATATATTCAATGACCTCACGAATTTGTTGAACAGTCCAGTTATCCGACGCATTGACTTGAACAGGTGTTTCGGTCGATACAACAACAATACCTTCTACTCCAACGGATTCATGAATTACCACACCGTTCTCCAGAACCTGAATTTTAGTCTCATTCCCCGCGATGGATTGTGCGTGCGCATCGCAAAATGCCATGAGGACAAAGAATATGGCTACGCTTGATATCGTCTTATTCATATTTTCAAAATAGTCACGTAAATTTAGACGTAATTATGGAAAACATAGTTGCAGTCAGTGTTGTTTTATCAAAAACGATCACATCATGAACCAAACCATGCATTGGTTGTTCAAAATTTAAATTCAGTTTTTTTAGATTGGTGTAAAAGTGGTATTTTTGAAACTCAAAACTTATCTATTTATAATTAATCTAAATAAAAAGTCATGATCCAGGTCACGGAAAATGCGAAGAAACAGGCGCTCCGACTTATGGAGGATGAAGGGAAAGAAGGCTACTTCATTCGTGTTGGGGTGCAAGGAGGGGGTTGTTCTGGTCTAATGTATCAACTGACCTTTGACAACGAGCAAAAAGAAGACGACAAAACCTTCGAGGACAACGGAATCAAGGTTGTTGTAGACAAGAAAAGCTTTTTGTATCTTATTGGAATGACACTTGATTTTTCGGGAGGGCTCAACGGCAAAGGCTTTGTCTTTCAAAACCCTAACGCTGACAGAACCTGTGGTTGTGGAGAATCTTTCTCCGTCTAACACTTAACAAGATGGGATACACCGAAAACGAGCTGGCCAACGATCTCAGAGACCAGGAATACAAGTTCGGCTTCGTTACGAACATTGAGTCCGACAAAGCACCGAAAGGTCTGAACGAGGATATTATTCGTTTCATTTCACTCAAAAAGAATGAACCGGTATGGCTCCTTGAATTTCGACTTAAAGCTTTTGCCATCTGGAAAGAAATGATTGAACCGGAATGGGCTCACGTTCATTATGAAAAACCTAATTTCCAGGACATCACCTATTATGCGGCTCCCAAGCAGAAAAAAAAATACGAATCTTGGGATGATGTGGAGCCTGAGCTCAAGGAAACCATGAAAAAGTTAGGGATCTCCATGGAAGAACAACAGCGTCTTACCGGCGTTGCAGTGGATTTTGTGATGGACTCCGTTTCTGTTGCTACTTCATTTAAAGAAAAACTTAAAGAATTGGGAATCATCTTCTGTTCTTTTTCAGAAGCTGTTCAGGAGCATCCTGAGCTGGTCAGAAAGCACATGGGAACAGTAGTACCAATGACCGATAATTTTTACGCCGCGCTCAATTCGGCGGTATTTACTGACGGATCCTTCTGCTACATTCCGAAGGGCGTTCGATGTCCGATGGAGCTCTCCACTTACTTCCGCATCAATGAAGGCGGTACTGGTCAATTCGAACGAACACTGGTTGTCGCAGACGAAGGATCCTATGTCTCCTATCTGGAGGGATGCACGGCTCCCCAACGCGATGAAAACCAGTTACACGCCGCAGTTGTTGAGCTGATCGCGCTTCAGGATGCTGAGATCAAATACTCAACTGTTCAGAACTGGTATCCGGGCGATAAAGACGGGAAGGGTGGAGTTTTCAATTTCGTCACTAAACGAGGGCTGTGTGAAAAAAACGCAAAGATCTCATGGACTCAGGTAGAAACTGGTTCTGCCGTTACCTGGAAATATCCGTCATGCATATTGAGAGGAGACAATTCAGTAGGTGAGTTTTATTCTGTAGCCGTGACCAACAATTACCAGCAGGCAGATACCGGAACTAAAATGGTACACATCGGTAAGAATACGAAAAGTACGATCATTTCCAAGGGTATCTCAGCAGGAAGATCCCAAAATTCCTATCGCGGACTGGTTCAGATTCACAAGAATGCTGAGAATGCAAGAAACTTTTCGCAGTGTGACTCATTATTGATGACCGATGAATGCGGAGCGCATACCTTCCCCTACATCGAATGCAAGAACAGTTCAGCGAAGATCGAACACGAGGCCACTACCTCCAAGATCGGTGAGGATCAGATCTTCTATTGCCTTCAGAGAGGCATCAGTGAAGAAAAGGCGATCAGCCTGATCGTCAATGGATACTGTAAGGAAGTGTTGAATCAGCTGCCTATGGAATTTGCAGTTGAGGCGCAGAAACTTTTGGCGATCAGTTTGGAAGGATCTGTAGGGTGAGACGGAGAACGAGTGCGAGAGTGAAGGTCAGAGTGAGAGTGAGGGTGAGAGTGAGAGCGAGAGCGAGGGTGAGAGTGAGTGTTACAGAGGAGAGAAAGGAAAATCAATAGTGAATAAAGAAATGATTACAATTAAAAATTTACATGCATCGATCGACGGGAAAGAGATCCTGAAGGGATTGAATCTCGAAGTAAAAGCTGGTGAGGTTCACGCTATCATGGGTCCGAACGGTGCAGGAAAAAGTACATTGGCATCTGTACTCGCCGGAAGGGAAGAGTATGAGATCACGGATGGTTCAGTTGACTTTGAAGGCAAGGATCTATTGGAGCTTTCTACCGAAGACCGGGCAAGAGAAGGTTTATTTCTTGCTTTTCAGTATCCTGTCGAAATTCCGGGAGTATCCAATGTGAACTTCCTGAGGACTGCACTCAATGAGATAAGAGAATACAAAGGTCAGGAGCAGATCTCTGCGAAGGACTTTATGGCTATGGTCAGAGAAAAATCGGCCATCGTAGAGCTCGATGCAAAACTTGCTTCACGTGCTGTCAACGAAGGTTTTTCAGGAGGTGAGAAGAAACGCAATGAGATCTTTCAGATGGCAATGCTCGAACCGAAGCTGGCGATCCTTGATGAAACCGATTCCGGACTGGACATTGATGCGCTTCGAATCGTTGCGAATGGAGTGAACAAGCTAAAGTCTGCAAAGAATGCGACGATCGTCATTACGCACTATCAGCGCCTGCTCGATTACATCGTGCCTGACTTCGTGCATGTTCTGTACGACGGGAAAATTGTAAAAACCGGTCCGAAAGAGCTTGCGCTCGAGCTGGAGGAGAAAGGGTACGACTGGATCAAAGCTGAAGTGGAAAAAGCATAATCAAAGAGCGCTCCATGAGTACAACAGAAATGATCAGGGAATCCAGGATGAATAGTTTTACTGCTTCACTTACTGCTTCAGCCATTGCTGTTTCGGAAGAGCTGCGTATGCAAGCAGAAAAAACGCTCAATTCGCTCGATTTCCCTACAACGCGCAACGAGGCCTGGAAATATACCCGATTGAACAGGATCTCGAAGCTGGAACTTAGTACTGGTCATGCTGGCACACTTCATCTTGACAGTAATTTTTTGATCAGCCAGGAGGCCTATACACTCGTGTTTGAAAACGGACATTTCATAGCGGAGCTTTCAAGCAAAGATCTTTCAGCCGCAGTATCCATTACTGAACTGAAAAATGCAGATGAAAAGACACTTCAACTGATCGGTTCACAAGTTATTACGGAAGGTGAAGTCTTTACCTCCCTGAATACGGCTTACATGTCAAACGGGTTAGTGATCCGCATCAAAGCAAACGCATCACTGGAAAAACCGATACAACTGATTCATGTCCTTTCGGGAAGACAGCAAATGGCTGCCTACCGTGTCTTTGTGGTGGCGGAGAAATTCTCCAAAGCATCCCTGTTAACAGGATTTTTTAGTGCGAACGCACAGAACAGCCTGTTCAATGGGGTTACAGAGATCCTTGTTGAAGAAGGAGCGCATCTTACGATCGATAAACTCCAGCTCGAATCAGAAGGCAACTACCATATTGGAACAGAGCAGGTGCGGCAGGAGAAAGATTCCAGCTTCACGATCAATACCATCACTCTCGACGGAACTTTGGTGCGCAACAACCTTAACATTGCAGTGGATGGTCTCAACTGCACAACCAATTTGAATGGCGCTTATCTCCTTCGTAACGATCAGCATGTAGACAATCACACCATGGTTGATCACCGGAAACCGCACTGCAATTCCAATGAACTGTACAAAGGAGTCATCGATGGCACGGCTACAGCGGTTTTCAATGGAAAGGTGTTTGTCCGTAATGACGCCCAGAAGATCAATGCTTTTCAATCGAATGGAAATGTGTTACTCAGTGATTCTGCGACCATTAATTCCAAGCCTGAGCTGGAGATCTATGCGGATGATGTGAAGTGTTCACACGGTTCCACCACAGGTCAACTGGATGAAACGGCTATATTTTACCTTAGAGCGAGAGGTATTTCTGAAAAGTCTGCCCGCAACTTGTTGGTTTCCGCCTTCATCGATGATGTGCTTTCCAAGATCAGCAGTGAGGACATGCTCAGCAAAGTACAAACGATCCTGAGAGAGCGTTACGGCTGGGAGCTTTAATCAAAGCTCAAACATTGAACTCATCAATGCCGTCATCATCAGCTTCGTTCACATCCTTGATAAATAACGCGATCTCACTCATGATCTGCGCCTTCTGCTGATCTTTCGAGTCGTTATCTTCCAGGTATTCTTTGAGATGTAGCTGTGACTCCAAGATCAGGTGTTCAGGAAACGGCCCTTCCATATTTTCGATAATGGTCAGGCATTCCAGTGCATCCATAAAATTACCATCCACAGCAATTGCTACGAAATCCGGCAAAAAGTTGCTGTAGTCCAACTTGCTGTTCCAGATCGTGGTGAGCAAAGTATTTCGAATATCGAGATTGCTGTCATCACGCAGCAGGGTCATCATCACAGGAACGGCATCCGTATCCCTCAGATCGTTGAAGATATCCAGCAACTCCTGCCTATTCTTATCACCCAACTCCGTTCGGATCAGTTGTGCAAGTTGAGGAATAAGCTCGGCATTTCCAATTCCCTGTAATGTTTTGATCGCTGCGGAGAATTTCTGTTCATTCCCGGATCGCAGGTCATCCATCACAACCTGTAGTTTCTGCTGATTCCTTTTGTTACTCGACGACACTTTTGAAAAATTTCCTCAAAAGTAATTAAATAGTATTGTCTGTGCAGTCACTGATTTTGTTGAATATCTTTGTGTTTGTGTTTCGTCCGTCCACATACTGGTCACTGTTCGCATTGCTTCTCACCCTTGCTTCGTGCGGAATCCCCACCTTAAGTGAGGGAAACAAGAAACAGCTGATCATTGCCTCGGACTTTCTTGATTATCGGGACAGCTCACTCTTCAAGGCATTTTCCGAGGCTTTCAATACGGAAATACATATTCTTGGAATGACCACTGATTCCATTCGAATCAAACTCAACAAAGAAGGATTTACGACACGGATAGATCTTGTCCTTCTCAGATCATCGTTGGATTTTTGTGATTTTGAAGAAGAAGGATTGCTTCAATCCATTAAGCAAGCGGAGGAACGCCCTGACCTCCCCTATTTTCTGAGGGGAGCCAATTACAAGTGGTTCGGACTAGGATTGGACCCTTACGTGATCGTGCAGCGCCGAAATGCCGGTACCAGAATAAAAAATTATGCCGACCTGGCAGAATTGAACTCTTGGACTACTAGTCTGAATGAAAAAGATGCGCTCGTTGCACTTTTCACTCCTTTGATTCACCGGTACCGAGCGGAAAGAGATGATCTGGAAAAGATTACTAAGTCCATCTTTGACAGAGAAATAAATCAGGTTCTCACGAGAGACAGTAACTTCCTCGAGGCTCCTTTACTAACGCGGTATGCAGCATTTGGAGGAGTCAATTCATCACAGAACGCCCTAGATGTCATTTTTCCTGACCAAAACAAAGGTGGCGTGCTTTATGAGTTGCGCGGTGCTGCTATAATTCGTCAGGCCAGAAATTATTCCTCTGCTGTCGCATTCTTGAACTATTTTGCTGAGGATCGGAACAATGAGCAATTGAATGCCCGATGGAATACCTTCCCGCTGAACGGTATGAAAGGCACTGTTTTCAGCGATCAGAACAAGCGAATAAAGTTCTATCCTGTTGCTACCAATGCACTTTGCACCTACAGAAATGAGGCCATCCGAATGGTGCAGAAAATGCGAAGAAAATAAAAAAGGCAAACCTGTAAGCCGGGTTCTGTATCCCCTGACCGAACGAATCGGTAATGAGGGATGTCTATCATTTATCTGGTACTGATGTCACCATCAGCATCTATCAACCTACCCTCCGGGATCGGGCGAGCAACCCTCAGGCCCCGGTATATTTGGTCTTTCAGTCCGTAAGGTTTACCTTGCCTCCGCCATCACTGCCGAAGCGGTGGGCTCTTACCCCGCCTTTTCACCTTTTCCCAGACAAAGCAACGCCTGCCCGGGTAGTTTTCCTTTCTGTGGCACTTTCTGTTACCAGCCATAAGCTGATACCTTCCCGTTAGGAAGTACGGCGCTCTGTACTGCCCGGACTTTCCTCTGCCTGTAAAGACAGCGATAGACCGGTTTGCCTTGTCGCAAAGTTAACGATTAAATCAGCGCAGCACAAGCGGTAAAGTTCTTAGTTGGTCAGCGCAACGAATCTCAACAAAGAATGGTCCTGCGGAAAGGTGTTCGAGATCAACGGTTATTTCGTGGTCGTTAAGCCCATCTCGAGCGTAAATCACTCTTCCATCGGAAAACAATACACGGATATTTTGAATCGGTTGTTCTGCTTGAATGGTAAAGCTTCCTTCAGTCGGATTAGGTCCAAGTGTCATTTGAATCTCCTGCTCATCAAGACCTGCATCAAGACCACGATAAAAATCTCTGTATTCGATCGCGGTTACTACTTCATCTCCGAAAACTTCATTTGTAGTGATCTTCAAAATCGGTACTTTTTCGTTATTGGTCCACCATTCATACTGATAAACCGGAGGAACGTTAATCGGCACCCAAAAAGAGGAACCATTAAAATCTAAAAGCAATGAATCATATTCAAGGATCTCATGTTTGATACGCAGCGCGTTAAAAGATCCATAAGGCGTTGTGATCTGCCCGTAACCGTCTACAATGGCTGTATGTTCCCTATGCTGCAGCCATGCTCCATTGTAGACGGGCTGCAACTCAAAATTAAGGTGACCAACCGAGCTGTAGCTGTCGCCATAATTCAGCGGCAATGTGTACATGATCTCAATTGAATCCGATCTTACCGCCAATAAATTATCTTGGACACCTAAAAGGTATCCAACACGGGTAAGAGCTGTTGCATCCAATTTCTCCACAGAATACGCATCAGTAATGCCGATTGGCAGGAATTGAGCAAGTTGATCAAGTGCCGAAGCATTGTCCTCAGTAAAGTAGCTTGCCTGGAACTCAGCCGGGGCAAAAGGTCCAAATAAAAAGGCGCCAAAACCCGATTGAAAAATTGAGGTATAGTCCTTCACAAATTGTGATTCGGGAACAAGCTGACTAAAATCCCAATTAAAATTCTGACCTGTGGAGGAAAAATCGATCATGGCATCGTTCACTCGACTCATGCGGACCGTATCGCCAACATCTGCAAAGTCAGTAACCGACAGGGTTATCTGAGAGAATGCAGACACATTTATGGAAAAGAAAGAAAATAACAGTACAAATCTCATTTAATCAGGTATCTGTGACCATGCGAATATAGAAACATGATCGGAAACTAATCCATTTCCAGCCCAAAGGTTGTAGAAATACTAACTGGAATGCTGTTGTTTGTCCCTATCTCCTTCACAATAGCGCTCAAATTTCCGACGCATTTATACACTTTCTTTCCTTGTGCATTCAAACCGAAATAAGCAATATCCGTTATATCAATAGAGCTGTCCTGGTTGTTGGCTGTAAGTGTCGTGTATTGTTTTCCGTCAACAAGTAATTCCATGATCACTCCGTAGTCCCAGCGCGTCTGATTTGACGGACTATTCTCGACAACGGTAAAATCATGGATCAAGTGGCCGGTTAAACTACCATCAACCAAGATGGCCCGCTTTCTAACACTGCCATTCGTAAAGGTGACAATAGCCTCAACCAAATGTGTTTCTTTGTCAATGAAAGTGATCAACTCATTATCGGAACATACCAATTGACCATCAACAAACCATTGAACACCACCGATCTGGAAGGACGGTTCCTCCAACCAGGCGTGAAGCTCACCGGATGTATTTTGTAAATGATCGATTCGACAGTCACCATTCAGATTGAATCCCAAAATAAGCTGGTTGCACAGAACTTTTTCCTCCCCGTCGATAAAATGTACTTCTGCACAGATCTCATATTTCCCGGGTTCCATGATCGCCAGCTCATTGAAACCTTCCTGCAGCCCGTCCTTGTACCATATAACATGATCAATAATTGCTGCATTTGGAAAGTCAGCTTTCTTGAGTATTGCAAGTGGCCCCTGAGGTAACGCTGCAAAGTGCAGGGCACCCTGAAAGTTCTTCACTGAAAACGGGTCCTGAATGTCTATATCGCCCTGAAAAATCCCGATCTTCAGGTATTGATCCTCATTTCCTAACTGACCAGAATATTTGTTTGCACCATTGATGCTTTCCGAGAAAGTGGACATGAATACATCATTGATCCCTGCTTCCAACTTCAGGCTGCTGCCATACAATTGTATTTCGGCATTGAAAACGGGTTCAGAATCGGTAACAGGATCCTTGATCTCTTCTTTTTTGCACGAAGAGAGCACAATGGCTGCAATGCATATGTAGAATAGCTTCATCGTTTTTAGCTCATCTAAGATCAAATGTTCTTCGCAGGCTGAACGACCCGCTCAGCGGCAGTTGGTTCTCAATACCCTTGAAACGCTCCGATGCAATTCCGCTTCCAACCTGAACCGCTGCGGATACGCCAATCTCCCAGGATTTGCGCAGCTCAACTGAATAACGCAACTCAGGTCTGAAATTTATACGATCGAACAATTCGGTAGATGCGATTCCAGATCCCTCACGATGCATGACCCCATCGATAGACTCTTGATAACGCACAGTTGTAGATAGATTGATGGATGTGTTGAGACCGGCTTCGACCCGATGAGGACCGAATCGGTAGCCAACACGGATAGGCATCTCCAATGCGATCAAAGAATTAAAATGGTACTGATTATCATAGTTAACTACGCCAAACCCGTACACCAGAGAGCGCTCTTTAATGTACACATTATCGAAATGAATTCTCGTGATTCCGGCTCCCGCAGATAAACGCCATTTGTTGCGCTCAAAAAATGCTCCCATGGAAAGGGTGTACGCTGCAGACAAATTCTTTCCACTTTCCGCGTTTCTGATCGGCGACTCACCAAAGCCGGAGGTAACCTCAGTGAAGATAGAGAAGCGATGCTTTACTGTTTGTTCTGCGCTGAACGTTCGCTCTACCAGTTCAAAACCTGAGAAACTGTCAGCTGCTCGCAACTTCAGCTCTCCGATATCCGAAGTAATTGCGGAAACCATTTCTTTTGACTGCAAAACAATTTGTGCCTCCTGCAGATTGAACGGTTCATTCAAAGGTGAAAGAGCTGTTTCATAAATTGATGATAGGTTATTGTCAATTACCTGATTCCGAACTTCAGGCATAATCGACCCACCTTGTTGCTGAGAAAAACGACGAACCACTTCGGATTTAAGCAGCTTACCTTTTAGTGAACTTGAGTCTGTAGCACTGTTATGTGAGGCAAAATCAGTTCTTTCACTGGTCATGAGCAGCGCAACAAATGTCAGAATACAACCCACAGCCGAGCTCCACCAAACCAGCTCAGCCCCTCTTTTGCGCACAGGAAGCTGGACTTCAATATCGTTGAAGTACTCACTTTTATACCGAAAACACTGTTCTGATGCAGCATTCCGGAACAATTCATCCATCTCTTCATCTGTCCAGCTCATATCACCAGTTTCCTTTCTGCTAGTTCTATCCTTTCAATTTTTTCCCTCAATAATTTTCGGGCTGTAGACAAATGCCACTTCGATGTGCCTTCAGACATACCGAGTAACTCGCCGATCTCTTTGTGGTTGAATCCATCGATCACATAAAGATTGAATACTTTACCACTGATCGCCGGTAATTGCGCTACCATTTTGAGTAAGTTGTCGTAACCAAAACCGGATTCTGCATCATTGGGTAGTGTAGCAGCATCCGAATCCAGTTCCCGATCTGATTCTTTCGTGTTTATGCGTGAAGTGTAATTCTTTCTCTTCCTGTATTCATCAATCAATGTGTTCACCACAACCCGTTTGGCCCATGCAGTAAAGTTAAGGTCGCCATCCATAGACCCCAAGCCTCTTAAGATCTTCATGAAAGCGATGTTCAGTGATGCTCTGGCATCTTCTTCGTTGTTGTGGTAGCGGAAACAAACCGGCATGAATATCCTGAAGCAATGTTCATACAATGCCTGAATGGAACGACGGTCATCCCGGATGCACGCCTGGAGCAGCTCCTTACTGATGGGTATGGACTTCCGCAAAGTTGTTATCTTTCCTGTTCGATGCAATGTACGATAACTTTGTTGTAAATGCAACGCTGATCACTAATGGTCAGCTACCATTCAATAAATGAAACACTTCTTCTATCTTTGAACGATCTGTTTGACAAAACCGTTGGTGCAAAACTGTGAAAAATGAAGCTCCACCTTTTAAGGCATGCAAAAACTGAACTTCTATCCTTTAACAAGGATGATTTTCATCGTAAACTATTACCGAAAGGAATCACACAAGCAAACATGATGGGACAGTTCTTGTATGATCACCGTGTAGAACCTAAAGAAATCCTTTGCTCAGATGCAGTGCGCACGCGACAAACACTTCAAGTGATGGCACATTTCATTGAATGTCCAAGAATTCAATTCAGGAAGGAACTGTACCTTGCCGATAAAGAAACCTACCTCAACCTGATCTGGTCATTCAACCACAAGAAAGATGTTCTGATCGTCGGACACAACGAAGGTATATCCGAACTGGCCCGCTATCTTTCGGGAGAAGAAATACGGCTAAAGACCTGTGGATTTGTCACGTTAGATCTACCGGGAAGTTCCTGGAAAGAAACTTCCGGAGCAACAGGAACTGTCAGTTTGTCTTATCGTCCCCAGGTTTATTTTCCGGACTGATCTGGTCTTCAGAAGGGAGGTAATGGTAAACGATATGGATCCTTGAGGCCTGCTCTCTGCGTGCTTCTTCCTCCCGCTCTGCCTGCAATATTCGTTCCCGCCACTCGCCTTCCAGATCAGGAGGTTCAATTCCCATTTCCTTTTCGATCTCATACTGGTATTTTGGTCGTTGTGGTCCCTTGTAACGATAGAGAAAGGCTAAAATGATCCCTGAGAAGAAACCCATGAGGTGGCCCTCCCAGGAAACGCGCTGTTCCATCGGAAATATTCCCCAAACCATACTTCCATACACAAAAACCACAAAGAGTGAAATAGCCTGCAACGGCAAATACCTTCGCAAAACACCCGAGGTAAACAAAAAGGAAGCCAGCCCGTATATGATCCCACTTATCCCAATATGGTACACGTGGTCATCATCATAAGCCCAGAGAAAAGCGCCTGTCATTAACCAGAGTAATACGAAAACTCTGAATGCTATTGGCTTGTAAAAGTAGATCAACGTGGCTGTTAGCACGAACGTCGGGATCGAATTATTGATGATGTGCTCGATCTCTCTGGGCGAATGTACCAAAGGCATGAAAAAAACTCCTTTTAGACCGGAAAACGTTCGCGGTAAAACCCCTAACTCGTGAAATGGATACATGAACAGATGCTCTGCCCAGTAGAAAAGCCACATCACTACCAACAACATCGTCGGAAAGAACAATGCTTCGAATGGTGTAGAGGTTGGAATCAGTTGTTTTCTCACAAACCATGCTTTCCAAAAGGTGTGCCTGACCAAAAAGTACTGACAAGTTGTCCTGTATACTGCGACGTAGTTCTTCTTGCAGCGAGCAGTATGAGCCTGAGCCGTTTTCAGCGTTACACTTTAAAAGGTGGACAAACTTCGAATTATTGAATGAATACTTACAGAAAGGAGGTAGACTTCGCGGAGAAGATTTAATTTTGCACTATGGAGGAGATCCGAAATAAAGTCAAAGACAGTGGCTTGATCCAGCTGGACCTGGCCGATTTCAAACCTCGGGTAGAAATAGCAGGAATCGATCTTGCAGAAAGACTTTGGCAGGGCCTTATCTTGAGGGAAAAGGATTTCCGTGAATGGATCAGAGAGAATGACTGGGATCATTATATCGGTAAGGCCGTTTACATTCATTGCTCAGCAGACGCGATCATTCCTACTTGGGCATTCATGCTTGTGGGTTCTCAGTTGGTTGGCAAAGCGGATCACATCACTGTAGGTAGCCGTCATGATCTGGAAAGGGAACTCATCAGTAAAGGAATCCATGAACTGGATCTAACGACTTTCACGGATGGACGCATCATCATCAAGGGCTGTTCCGACGTTGCCAGTCCTGACTTCGCCATGACAGAGCTTCTGAAGGTACTTCAACCGGTTGCGAAAAGCATCATGTACGGTGAACCTTGCTCGACGGTGCCGCTCTTCAAACGGAAATAGAGGAGCCTTAGGGGATCGGCTCGAATGCGAATCCTTGTCTTTTCCCTTCAGCCAGAATTCCCGGTAAAATGGCTTTAACCCGTTCTCCACACTTTTGATTATCGTGCAAAACGATAATGTCTCCGGCTTTCATCGACCCGGCTTTTTTGAGGATCTTCCCGACTGGATAACTGTGATCAAAATCATACGTGAGCCACGACCACATGATCACTTGCATATTTCTTTTACGAAGCTCCCTAACCTGTGAATTCCGAATGCGCCCGTAAGGAGGGCGGAATAGCCTTGAGTTGATGATTCGTGCTGCTTCATCAACCGATCCAAGATAAAGTAAATCAGTAGTTTGAGTACCCCGTTCGTGATACATGGTGTGGTTGCCAACAGAATGCCCTTCCTCGATGATCCTGTTGTAAATGGCTGCATATTTGATCGCACGATCACCCACACAAAAAAAAGTTGCTTTGGCATCATGCGCTTTCAGTACATCCAAGATCCAGGGTGTGACTTCCGGATCAGGTCCGTCATCGAAAGTAAGATACAACCCGGATTCATTGCAGGAAAAACCCCACGTCATTCTCGGAAAGACCCATTGAATGAAACGCGGGGTTCTGCTTAGTCTGAATATCATTTCTCTACCGAGTCAGCCACGGGCATCTGCTGCATCAGGGCTTCGATATCGATATTTTCCATACCCGAAGACGGCTGTGGTGCTGCAGGAGCACGCGCAGGTCCTTCTTTTAGCCCGTAATGAACAGCAACGGCATCGGAGTAGTCTTCTATCTCGAAAAGCATCGTGCTGTAACGACCGTTCTGTGAGCCTCGGCGTGTGCTTTCACCATTATCCGTTGCTTTCATTTTTAAAGCATCCTTGATGACTTTAAGCGAAGAATTGTAGAAGCTGTCGATCTTCTTTTGTGTACGAGCAGCTAATTGACCACTCTTATTCCCTGTTACCGGATCGATCGCAGCCATGTGTAACTTGAAGTAAGCATCCAGCGACGCCCAAAGATCGCTGCTGTTCTCAGCATTTCCGGCAAAATAGGCATCACTCTTTTCGAAGTAGTTCAAAATCGACTCCAACTGACCTGCAACAACAGCTCCTAATTTTTCTGCAGCCTTTTTATTACCTGCCCTGTAGTACAAGGCAACATAATCGTGTAAGATGCCATCCTGATAAACAGGCAGATCAAGCCCGGTTTCCTTGTATGTCTCACGAGAGGATGTCGGCTCACCATAGTCGATGACAAATTCAGCCGGCATCACTTTCAGTGAATGATCAAGCAGATTGATCGCCTTCTTACGGAAATCCCGGATCTTGTCATCCACCCCTTCTAGGGAGATCTGAAGCGAGTCAGCCTGCTTATTTGCTCCGCTCTTGCGCAGCATTTCAACGTTCATCTCTTTCGACTTCTTGGTCATTTCTTCGGCTTCTGCCAATGTCAGGTAATGATCCGCCAATGACGCGAAGTGCAACCTATACTGTGAGGTATGTCTTCGTGTGTAATAGTCAGTCAGCACATCCGGATTGTTCATCGCCCCATAGCTGTAAACATTGATCAGATTGTTGTACATCTTATCTGCGGCAAATCGTGTCCTGAGGTCCTTCAGCGGGCTGAGTTCGAAGGCCATGCCATTCTGCTTTACATATCCTCTTTGATAAAGCGCCATGGATACTTCCGAACCACCCGGACTAGAAAAGAAGATACCGCGCTTCCAGTCGTTATTTGCCAGAATATCCAACATCATTACCTGTTCACGGGTTATTCCGCGCGACTTAAAAAAGTCGAAACGGAGCTCAGATAAACATTCCTTCTTCTGAGAAGCACTGATCAAGCCTGATTTAACGGCATTATCAGCATTTACTTTCACAATAAATCCAGCACTTGGGAAGATTCTGATCTGTCGGCGTGCATCGTAATTGATCAGGTTCTTGTCATCGCGAGCAAACGCCATAGCGTCTTTCAGATCGGTGTAGTTCCATTGCTCATCGAGCTTGATGAGCATATCCTGAAGTTGCTGACCCTGAGCCTCCGGCAAGGTTACCAGACCTGACTGGATACCAGATAATACCTCAAAGGCATTTCGGTATTTGATGTAAACGGCTTCTGTAAGATCGGTTCCCGGAGCTGCTGCGAGCTGAGCTTTGATCTCTTCGAGCCTTCCAAGGACATTCGATTGATTCGAGCTCATACCCGCTATAACCGATGGGATTCGGGTTGCAAAGTCATTCAAGGAAGCTTTCACCAGCTCCTTGTTTGCCTTCACCCGGAGATCGATGACTTTGCGAATAACGGCATCCGGTGCGTTGAGATAGAACAGCTCGAACATTCCTATGAACATCACTTGATCCGTATTTCCGGCTGACATCATGATCTGATCTTCACGGAACTTGATCGGCAGTGGATCCGACTCGTAGGCACGCATCATCATCTGCTCGGTGTACCAATCGGTCTGCATGAGCGATAGGTTACAAACACGCACATCCGTCCGTTTCCCTTCCACCTCTTGCATATACCACAACGGGAAAGTATCATTATCCCCATTGGTGAAGATGATCCCATTCTTCGTACAAGACTCCAAGTAATTGTAGGCCAAATCGCGTGCAGAGGTTTTGAGACTTCTGTCGTGATCATCCCAGCCCTGCACTCCCATGAGTAGCGGCACGAACAAGCCAAGCAAGGTTGCGAGCACTGCCCCGTTGGTTTCACTGTTGATCGCCTTACGGAGCGCCATCATCAGCGCCATGGCACCGATTCCAACAGATGAAATGAACAACCAAGAGATCGTATTTGGCATAGAAACTTCTCCACCTGTGTCACTTACCAACATCAAGAAAAGAATGGCTCCTGCCCATGTGAGCATCTTCATGATATCCTTTCGGGTAAATCGAAGGTAAGCATCATACAAGGCATACACGCCGACACTGATCCAGAAGGCGAAAAAATAGAAAGACGCAGCGTAGGCGTAATCGCGCTCTCTCGGCTCGATCGGTTTCTGATTCAAGTACACAACAATCGCAAATCCGGTAAAAAGGAAGGCCAACAACAAAACAAAAGCATCTTTGGGAGCTCTGTAGAAATGAAAGAACAAACCAACCAGTCCAAGGATCAGCGGAAGGAAGAAGAATCTGTTATTCGAAGGATTATCAGCAGTGTAATACGGGGCATCCGCACCCTGAGCGCCTAATCGGGCCTCATCTACAGCGTTTATTCCTGAGAGCCAGTTGCCACGGAGTTCATCACCATGTCCTTGAATATCATTCTGACGACCAGCGAAATTCCACATGAAATAACGCCAGTACATCCAATTGACCTGGTATCGGAAAAAATACGTTAGGTTTTCGCCAAAAGTGGGTAATCGCTGTCCGTCTTTTCCTTTGGCGGTTGGAGCTCCGTCATTTGGGTCATAACCGGACCATTTCTTGTACCCATCAATGCGCTGTGCCTCCATGTTCCAATACATCCGAGGGAAGACCGTATTCTGAGCATAGGTAGGAACACTGTTCTCTCGCTCCGCTGCATTGGATTCATAGTACTTTTCGATAACCGACCCTGAATTTTCTGCCGCAAACTTCTTCGCGTCTGTTTCCTTTCTAAATGCCTTGATGTCCTTGTCTCCCTTCATCACCACAAAACGACGCAGATAGAACGGTGAACGGCTATCAAACTGCGACTGATCGGCTTCTGCAGAGTTCCAATAGGGCCCATAAAGTAGCGGAGCAGAACCGTATTGTTCGCGCTTGAGGTATGCATGTAAAGTGACCAGGTTTTCGGGGTCATTTTCGTCCAATGGTGGGTTGGCATTCGAACGGATCACGATCACGGCAAACGAACCGTAACCGATCAACAGCAAGATCAATCCCATGGTTGCGTTGTAAAGTATCGCGTTGCTTTTTTTGCGCGCGTAGCGGATCAAATAGAGACAGATTCCTACAAGCAACGCAAAGAAAAAGATCATACCTGAATAGAATGGCAGGCCCATTGAATTGCGGAAGTACACCTCGAAAGAGGATGCCATGGATATGGAGCCAGGAATTACACCTTCCTGAATGAATCCGAGAATAACAACACCCGCAACACCGGTGAGCAAGAATCCAGGAAATGTAACCTCTTTAACCGATCTGAAGTAAATCACATAGGCGATCGCCGGAACGACAAGGATACCGAGTAAGTGAACACCAATAGCCAGCCCGAGCATGAACATAATCAACAATAACCAACGGTTCGGCGCAAGCTCAGGGTGCAGTAATCCGTCACTTTGCATAGCCATTTCTTCATCCCATTTCAGGATAGCCCAGAAAATAACTGCGGTAAAGAGCGAGGACATGGCATATACTTCCCCTTCCACAGCAGAGAACCAGAATGAGTCAGAAAATGCATAGGCCAGAGAACCAATCACAGCGCTGCCAAGTATCGCGATCATATCACCATTGCTGAGCTCTTTTTTATCGCGGAGAGCAAGCTTCTTGAGCAAGAGTGTGATCGACCAAAACATGAACAGTATAGTCGCCGAACTTGAAAGTGCAGAGAGACGATTGATCCATACTGCTACATCAACCGGATCGGCGAAGAAGGAAAACAACCTTCCAAGCACCATGAACAAAGGTGCTCCCGGAGGGTGACCTACTTCGAGCTTGTATGCTGCAGTGATATATTCGCCACAATCCCACAAGCTGACCGTATCTTCGAGTGTTATGAAATATACGATGGTAGCGATCAGGAACACCATCCATCCCAAGCTAAGATTTAATAATCTGTAGTTCATCTTTTTCCTTCAGTTTAAAGACCTTCGCGGTCGTTCTTTTGCAGCGTGCTAAACACACCGTTGCGAAATTAAAAATATATGGGCAGCGTCAGGACTCTGAAAAGTGAAAAAATCCAAAATGAAATAACATGGAATTGTGCAAATCTGTTTTTCGGGGGACATTTTTGGCAAAATTCCTTTGAAATTAATTTTCCAGCGTTAACTTTGCAGCCATTACTGGCCCATGGTGTAACTGGCAACACGTCTGATTTTGGTTCAGAAGAGTCTAGGTTCGAGCCCTAGTGGGCCAACAAGAGCAGAGCGAGAGTGAGAGCGGATAGCGTCACTCTCGTTTTTTTTGAAATTTAGACCGAGAAGTTTATTCCGAGCGGAATGAAATGAAGTCGAGGAAAGCTCTATTGGTCAACAAAAGCAGAGTGAGAGTGAGAGTGAGAACGAAGAGCGTAACTCTCGTTTTTTTGGGATTGGGTGAGGAAACCCCGAAACTGAGCTTGTTTAGGATTTTTTCCGAGAATTATACCTTGGTTGACACGTTCAGCAAAATACTGCGAAATTCATTTTCTTTCCGGTCTATTTAATTCATACCCCGAGTTAGCTCTGATCAAACCGCGGAATGGAAGAAAAATGATCCACGAATACCTTTAAAATAGTAAAAATGGATGCGAAGGCAATCAGTCCTGCTCGTAATCCGAATTCTACGTGGAAAAATTTAAAAAGGAAAAAACCTCCCACAAGGGCTGCATGTATCACTAGAATGCGCAGATCAAAAAAGCTTCGGAGCTTTTCAGGATCGGTTGTTCGACGCTCAGCTTTGATAAAATAAAAATAGATCAACTCGATGAGCTTTATGAAAAAGAAACTGATAATGGCAATTCTGAATGAAGGATCGATAATCATGAGATACTTGACCCATTCATACCCCTCGCCCTGTTTTCCAGAAACCATAAGACCAATAAAGACCAGGATAAACAGCATGTAAAAACATAAAATGAACACACGAAACAACAAATACCCCAGTGCTTTTCGTATGTGTAACCCCTGAATTACTGTTCCTTGCGCAAACATGATCCGAATAGCGTTGAAAAAGCTCATCCCCAAGGTCTCGAGCCAAAAAACATAGATCAGCGCAAATACACTCCAGTCCATGAAAATTACTCCGAGGAGCGGTACGATGTTCATGGCAAACTGCAACAACCGATGGGAGCCAAGCGGAGAGAGAAGGGGACTGGAATTCTCGAACATGCTCAAAAATAATCTTTTGAGCTGAAAGCAAACAGCAGACATCCTGTTTCAACTGGCTTCGGAGGAAATAGTACCTTTGCAAAAAGCAACGAACATGAGCCAAAATAGAACAGAGCTGGGAGATCTGGGAGAATTCAGACTGATAGACAAATTGACATCCGAATTCAGACTACAAAACTCTAGCTCTGAGCTGGGGGTTGGGGATGATGCTGCTGTGATCGGGGTTTCAGAGCATACTGTTCAACTGATCTCAACCGACATGCTCGTTGAAGGGGTGCATTTCAATCTCATGTATGTTCCACTGAAGCACCTGGGATACAAAGCAGTAGCCGTCAACGTGTCGGATATCTGTGCAATGAATGGCAAAGCAGAGCAGATCACCGTTTCCATTGCGGTATCCAACCGTTTTCCGGTCGAAGCACTGGAAGAATTGTATTCAGGAATTCAAGCTGCTTGTCAAGCGTATGGGGTGGACCTCGTTGGCGGTGACACGACGTCTTCGGTTTCCGGGTTGATCATCAGTATTACCGCAATTGGAAGTGCAAGAAAATCCGAAGTGGTATACCGAAGCAGAGCAAAAGAAATGGATTTGCTGGTCGTTTCAGGAGATCTCGGGGGCGCCTACATGGGACTACAAGTGCTTGAGCGTGAAAAAGAAGTATTTACAGCGAATCCGGATATTCAGCCCGACCTCGAAGGGCATGACTACATCGTCCAGCGTCAATTAAAGCCGGAGGCCAGGATCGACATTATTCGTTTCCTGAAAGAACTGGAAGTGCTGCCGACATCCATGATCGACATCAGTGATGGTTTAGCCTCCGAGATCTTGCATTTGTGTAAAGCAAGTAATACAGGTTGCTTTGTCTATGACGAAAAGATTCCGATCGATGCAACAACCTCTATGGCCGCTATTGATTTTAATCTAGATCCGGTAACTTGCGCTCTGAACGGAGGTGAAGATTATGAGTTGTTGTTCACGATCGATCAGTCAGACTTTGAAAAGATCAAGGGCAACCCACACATGACAGTGATCGGACACATGACACACCCAAGCGATGGAAAGTATTTTATTGATAAGAACGGTTCCGCAATACCGCTGCGTGCTCAGGGCTGGGACCATTTCGATTGATCAGGATGCTTTTTTCAATCCCTGGTTGTTTCTTTCACGGATGATCTCTGCAAAAGTTTTTCCAGTGACCTTTGATTCTGCCCAACTTCGGAAATCGAAATAATCGAGTGCCGCTTGATCCCAGGTGGACGATTGTGAATCTGACAACTGACTGATGAATTGATCCCACAACATTCTTGTGTCGAGCAGACTCTTACTTCGTGAGATCTTGCTTACAGTGGTCAGAAAAGCCCTTTCGAATCCAAACAGCTTATTTCTTGACTTCAGGAAACGCTGAATGTTCTTCACTGCATACTGAACCAAGTCCATTTTACCCATTTCAAGATATACCAGTAGTTCTAATAAGTATGTAAAAGAGAGAATATCCTCCGAAGGATCAAGTTCCGGATCGTTCAGGGTTTTGTTGATCCATTTCAGCGCATCGTTGTTCAAGTTGGAACCTAGATAAACACTTGCGATCTTGAACGCAATGAAAGCTCTCCGTGTTGCACTCAGTTTTTCACCGAATCGTTTCATTCCTACCTCAACAGCAGGAATGAGCGACAATGCATGGTGAAAATCGCCCCGCTTAAGATGCACACCGAGCTCTACACTTTGTATGCTTCCAAACAACTTTACTTGCTGATCTTCACTGAACTGTGCGCCAAGATCCCGCAACATGAGCCTGAGTTCCATCAAAAGCTGATTCGCTCTTGAACGATTTCCCAATGATTCATCCAAATACACTGCGTTGCTGAGTAGTGATGCATAAACGGAAGCATCCGATCCGATCCGATCCCGATCCTTCCTGTACAAATCTATATTTTCACCAATCCATGCGCGAGCATCTTCGAGGGAACGCTCTGCGAAACTGCAGATACTTCTTATCTGGTTGTACAAATAAACGGCTTCAAAACCTTTGATATCAATCGGATCCGGAAGATTCTCCACAGCCTGTTTGAAAAAGCGGAGTTCTTCTTCAGAGCGACATATCCCTTTTTGTCTGAGCCGCTGCATGAGTTCGCTTTTCAGTTTCCAGAGATGATTCACCATGAGGATCTTGTCTGTGGAAGCTTTATCGAGTTCGGAGATTTCCCGAATACGCTCACCGGTACTCTCTGTGTAACCTTCATTCTCTATCAATTTTTTCCTGAGCTCACTCAGCTTTTGCAACAAGATCGGGTCATCCAATTTTCGTATTTGCTTTTCTGCGCTGTTTAGAACCCGTCTCGCTTGTTCGTATAGTGACTTGGTATAAAGAATGCGGGCAGAATGGAGCAGTCTGTAAATCTGCGCTTCGGATGATGAAGCTGCATGAAAAGCATCAAGGGACATGAGAATATGGTCGTACAGCCGCTTCTTTGTGATCGAGAACTTATTCAGTAAAGCCTGATCCTTGAACGCCAAAAAAATAGCTGCTTCATCGTATCTTTCCTGCTTATCGATGAAGTCGAACAGTACCACGTAATTATTTTCCTCGCCAATAGTGTGACGAGCTGCCATCAGCTTGAAATACCTCTTCTCTGATTTGGTCATAGAATGGACCAACTCAAACAGCGATTCTTTAACTTTTGTGGACATGGTCGAATAATTACACAAGCGTTGTAGTAACACCAAAGTACACAGAAGCGTTCAGTGAATTCAAAAAAAAGCCTGAAGTGTACGCTGTATTGAGGGAACTGAAGAAAACAGGAAACAAACAATAAAGGCTCCGATCGGGAGCCTTAAGTATTTTCATAAATCGAGGTGCTTATTGCTTTTTTCGACGATTGTTATCTTCATCGTTGTTCGGATCTGTGATCGATCCATCATCCGGAACATCTGATTCAGTATCAGACACAACCGCAGGTGCACTTTTCCAAAACGGTTCTTGACTTGCAGGAGTATTCGGGCGTATATTCTCCTTACTACAAGAACCCAAGAAGAGTCCAAAAATCGCAAACAGTATGTAGATAAGTCTTTTCATTCCAATGTCGTAATAACAAATATACGCGCTAAAATTCAATCATCCAAATTTTCAGTCTCCATTTTTAGCGTAACAACCGTTCCTTTGATTTTCCGGTATTGATCATTGATCTGAAATGGACCAATGATCTCGAAATGCTTATCCGATAGTTTGTTTAGCAGGTCTATTCTTTTGGAAGTTATTTCCATGCCTTTTGACCTGTGATCGCCCTCTCCCTCCAATTTGTTCCCGCGACTTTTCTCAATGCCTATTCCATTGTCTGTGATCTCGATCGTCAGAATGTGGCCTGACGAACTGATCTTTACCGTGATCGCTCCTTTTACGCCTTCATTGGGTAAAATCCCGTGTATGATACTGTTCTCTACAAATGGCTGTAAGATCATCGCAGGGATTACGATGGCATCCTTATCGATACTTTCTTCGCAATCGATCTCAAAATCAAATTTATCTTTGAAACGCATTCGTTCCAGTGATAGGTACAACTCCAATCGCTCCAGTTCCTGTCCTAAGGTTACCATATTTCCCTCCTCGGATGAATCGAGATTCTTTCGGATGAGCTTTGCAAAATTGGTCAGGAACTTATTCGCCGACAACTTATCTTGAGTATTGATGAAATACTGGATCGAATTGAGAGAATTAAAGATGAAATGTCTGTTCATACTGGCATTCAGTGACCGTTGTTCCAGTGTCAGCAATCGTGACCGGTATTCGAGTCGCTCTTTTTCGTTGGACTCTCTTTCCCTTACCAAACGTTGCCGAAAGATCAACCAACCCATGCCCCCAACCGTCAATGCACAGAGTAGTAAAAACCACCACGTTCGGTAAAATGCCTCCATGACTACGAAAGGAACCATCACCTCTGCGGAGATTCTTCCGCGGGAATCTACACAGCGAGCTCTGAAAACGTACTTTCCGGCTGGGATTGCACTGTATGTAATGCTGGTAGTAGCATGCAGCGGTGACCAATCGGAGTGGAGCCCATCCAACTTGTACTGGAACTTAAGTCCCGGAAAATTAGCCAGCGCAACTGCATCAAGTTCAAACGAGACATTGTTCCTGTTGAATGGCAGACTCATTTTAAAAGGCGTCCCGTATTGATCGAGATCCTTTGCATATTTTCGGTAATCGGCATTGCCATAATTTATGAGAATGTTCCTTAGCACTAAAGATGGTGACACCGCGTTTCCCGGATCTTTTTCGGGTCTGAAACAGACTAATCCACTGGCCGTTCCGAACCAAAGATGACCCTTCTTGTCAAAAAAGGAGGAATTGAGATTGGTCTCCAGATTGACCACTCCCTCACCTATTCCGTATCTGTTTACCGGGAGATCCTTATTCTGCGTATTGAGAACGTAAACGCCATTGTTCGTGCCGACATAGAGATAGCTTTCCCTCAAACTCAGGAAATTGATGAAATTAGAGCCGGGATCCAACGCAAAGGGTACCTCATGGAATCTTCCGCCTTCCCATCTAAAGAGCCCTTCCTCCGTTCCTATCCACAAACGGCCCTTATTGTCCGTGCACAGTGCAACGGCCTTTGCGAAATTCCGCACCAGTTCTACGCCATTCTCTCTGACATGGTATAAACCATTATCCGTAGCACAGAAAACATCACCTTTCATCTCACAAAAGGATCTGACTGTCTCAATACCATCTGATTTCAGGAGACGAAAATTGTCATTATTCCACACAGATACACCGTCGCTGCCTCCAACATAAAACTGTGAGGGGCCTTTCTTGTAAAGCGCAGTGATCTTATCGCCAGGTGTTCCCTGATCGGCATAGAACTGACCTGTTACCCTTCCATCATTCAGCCTGAAAAGTCCGGAGTTTGTTCCGAACCAATTCGATCCGTCAACATCCATCATGGAACACCAAACAGTCTGATTATCGAGTTGAACAGTCGAAAATGTACCGTTTCGCCCCATTCGGATCAACCCTTTGTCATACGTTCCAAACCAATAAACTCCTTTCGCATCTTGATCCACACTCACGATCAGTTCGGAGGGCAAGCCGGTGTTTTCATTGAAATAAACAAAAGTTTCTCCGGTGAAACGTACCAATCCTTTTCCCTCAGTTCCTAACCATAGATTCCCGTCGCGGTCCTCGAACATCGCCTGAATAGATTCCATAGGTAAACCATTCGCCAGATTCAATTTCAGATCGACCTTACCCTTTTTCCAGCGCCAGAGTCCCTGCGTGGTATTCAGCCACATCCGGGAAGCCCCGTCAAAAAAACAAAATCTCAACGTACTGATTGAATCCTTCTCGCCGATCCTTACCGTAGAACCATTCGAGGGATCGTAAGAATAAAGTCCATCTTGAAAGGAAGTAACGTATAGCTTTCCTTTGTGATTCTTCACTGACGAGATACTCAGTTCGCCCAAGGTGGTTTTCCACTGTTTCAGCGAGCCTGAACGCAATAGCCCTCCACGCGTAGCTAGGTAGAGTTCATCTTGAACGATCTCAAGATCCCGGATACGTAAAGCATCTTCGCCAGGCAATGAAATCTTCTTGAATCCGTCTTGCGTCAGGCTGAACAATCCTTCGCCATTTGTGGATACCACTATTCGGTCGTTGTACTCGATGATATCAGAAACTTTGGCTCTGCTTCTTTCACCGGAAAATTGCCATTTCTTGATGCCTTGGGCTCCCATCACAGAAACACCGCCTTCATGTCCGATCCAAAGTTGGTCATCAATAAAGGTAAGGAAAGTGATTCGGTTGTTCAGTAAGCCTTTGTCGGTGGTGAAGGTTTCGAAGTCACGGCCGTTGAATCTGGCGAGACCACCCAGGGTACCGATCCACAAATAGCCGCGTTCATCCTGGGTAATGGACGTCACTTGCGACTGAGGTAATCCTTGTGCAGTTCCGAATGTCAGGAAACTGTATCGCTGTGCGGTAGATGACCCGGCGCACAATAAAATTAGGACGACCAGAAACCTACTGAACATCAGCTTTCTTTGAGCATTTTGACGAACTCAGTTACCCGGTTGCGCGCCACGGGAATGCGAAGTCCGCCTTTCAGAACGGCGAAATGTCCGTCCTCGTTGATGTATTCGGTGAGCAGATCCAAGTTGATAATGTGCGATTTATGTACCCTGAAGAATTTAAGTGGATTGAGCAGCGATTCATAGGTTTTCAAGGTACGTGTATCCAAATACCTTGTACCGTCCTTAAAGTAGATGGTGGTGCAATTCCCGTTGGCTTCAAGGTGAGTGATCGAATCATCTTCCACGATCTTAAGTCCTTTGGTATGACTGATAGCGATCCTGTTCGATGGTTTGTTTCTTACCAATGTGTCCGATAAATTTCTCAGCGCCTGAAAATAGGTCGGTAAATATTCCGGATCGCCGGACATGTGCGCTTTTGCTTCCTTTAATTTTACGACGGCTGTTTGAAGCTCCTCAATATCGATCGGTTTGAGCAGATAATAGACTGCATTGGCATTGAATGCCCGTACAGCATAGTCTTTGAATGCTGTCACAAACACGACCATGAAATTCTTTTCTTCGATCTCGTCCAGCAATTCGAATCCTTCGGCTCCGGATGGCATCCGAATATCCAGAAAAACAACGTCCGGATTGGAAGACTCAATGATCGCTTTGGCTTGGGTTTTTCGGGATGCTTCTCCAATCACTTCCACATCTGGACAGAACTCCTCCAACAGCATGATGAGGTTCTTTCTGGCAAACTCTTCATCGTCGACAACAATAGCTCTTAGTTTCATACTTTCGATTTTTACGGATCCCGGACCCTAACGTTACCCAAGATACCGAAATAAATTCGTTCCTTGTTCACAGGCGTTACCGATCAAATAGCTCCGATGTCCATTCGCATTGCACGACTTACCGAACAATAAACAAAGGTTGCTGTTCAAGTTATTTTCAGGTAGGTCAATGTCTGCTAACTTAAATTTACGGTTAAACTCTACAACCGCTTATGTGCAAAAATACATCTCAAGTCCGCCAGATGATCTGGATCTTCAATGAGAACGGAAATTAATCCTTTCTTTTTCCAGCCAAGAAAGTGTTGAGCAGCATCACAACTTCATGCGGCGCTTCGATGTGTGCCATGTGTCCCACGTTGGGAATTACTGCGTAATTGGTTTTCAGGTGAAGGAGCTTATTCTCCATTAAGGATTTTGGTACGATCTTGTCATCCGTTCCCTGAATGAGCATGAAATCAGCAGATCTCTGCATTATCAGATCGGAGCGGTCTTTTCTGTTTGCCATAGCCAAAGCAGCATAAGCGATGGCGTCAGGTTCCATTCGTCTGGACTCATCAATCAGTACTTCAATGTCCTGTGCGTTGGCTTTCGGTTCCCTGAAGAGATTCGGGATCGCCTCTCTCAGAAACAGCTCTTTTGACCGGTAAACCAGCTCAGCGACTCTTCTTCGGTCTATTTTCTTTTCTTCCGGATCTGACCAGAAGTTGGAATTCAGCAGCACAACCTTATCCACCCGCGGGTCCATTCGCTTCAACTCCATAGCCACATATCCTCCCATCGAATGTCCAACAATATGGTACTCCATGACATCCAAACGATCTAGAGCTTCCATGACCAATTGAGCAAATACATCCATTCCCGGCGGTAAAACCTCACAGATGTCAGACTTGCCATGCCCGGGCAGATCAATGAAAATACGACGTACACCCAGAGGATCAAATGACATGTAGCCCCACATTGTTGACGACTCCAAGAAACCATGCAGAAAAACCAATGCGTGACCGGAACCGCCCGAATCAACCGTGTGTAAAGTCATTATGCATTAGGACTACGCATTCATGAGTTCCTCGATCTCATCAGCCTCCAGCGGAATATCCTTCATGAGGTTGAACGGAGATCCATTCGGCATAACCACCAGATCATCCTCGAGCCGTATACCGAGTCCTTCCTCAGGAATATAGATTCCTGGTTCACAAGTGAATACCATCCCTGGTCGAATGGCCTCGCTCCAAAGTCCGACATCGTGTGTATCCAGACCAAGGAAATGAGAAGTCCCGTGCATAAAATACTTCTTGTATGCCGGCCAGTCGGGATTCTGATTTTTAATATCGGTTGAATCGATCAGTCCGAGCTTGACCAACTCTCCCTCCATGATCCGTCCGACCTCTTTATGATAATCAGCAAGCATTGTTCCAGGGACGAGTATGTTTTCAGCCTGTTTCTTGACATTCAAAACTGCGTTGTAAACTTCTTTTTGACGCGCTGTGAAACGACCGTTGACAGGAATACAGCGTGTCAGATCAGACGAATAGTTGGCATACTCAGCACCGACATCCAACAAGATCACATCCCCGTTCAGACATTGCTTGTTGTTTTCAATATAATGCAGTACACAGGCGTTCTTACCGGAAGCTACAATTGGGGTATATGCAAAACCTTTTGATCTGTTCCTCAGGAATTCGTGGGCAAGCTCCGCTTCGATCTCATACTCCCAGACACCCGGTTTGACGAATTTCAGCAATCTTCGAAATCCAGCTTCAGTGATCTTACAGGCCTTCTGCATGAGGTCGATCTCCAACTGCTCCTTCACGGACCGTATACTGTGCATGATCGGGGCACTTTTGTACACTTGATGAGCAGGGTAATCAGCTTTCAACTTTTTAATAAATCGATCTTCTCTGGTTTCTACTTCAGTATTGGCTCTCAGGTGTTCATTGGTATTGAGATAAACTCCCTTTGCTTCTGCCATCAGCTGCTTAAAGATAGTTTCGAACTGATTTAACCAGTAAACAGTGGCGATACCTGAAACTTTCAATGCATCTTCCTTCGTCAGTTTCGCTCCTTCCCAGATCGCGATGTGCTCATTGGTTTCTCTCAAGAAAAGAACTTCGCGGTGCTTTGAATTCACACAATCCGGGAAGATCACCAAAATGGATTCCTCCTGGTCAACACCGGACAAATAGAGAATATCCCTGTGTTGCTGAAATGGCATAGTGCTGTCAGCACTTACAGGGTAGATATCATTGGAGTTAAATACAGCCAGGGTTTTTGCTTCCATTTGAGCTGAAAACTTCTTTCTGTTTGTGATGTATAGCTGATTATCGATACGGTCGTACTTCATGATGAATTCGAATTTGCCCGAAGTTATAAAATATAGGTGGTTCATTTATTTTTTCAGTGAAAAATGAAGATCGTAAATTGTTTACGATCTACAACTGGAACTTTGACTCACAAAACAGTAAAACATGGAAAGTAACGTGAAGTATTTCGAAGTAGATCAGATCAGATTCACCAACTTCAGCAGTGAAGTACAGTTAGTGGGAACTACCTTCCAAGACAACATGAACTACAGTTCGATCATTAAATGGGACAGCGCACTCATGAACCAACTGACCAACTGGCTTCAAAGGAACAATCCTGATCAGGAAATCCTTGAAAGAATGGAAACAGAAATTCTGCCGGACGACGAAATGCATTACAGCATCGATCTTCAGGGTCTCGACCGTCGGCTCCCGATGGACCTGCTTCTTCGCTCAGAACGCTGCATTCAGGTTCGCGCCTGAACTATTTTTCGCAGCCTATAACCTTTACAGAGAATCGGTCGTTTGTTTTTTCATAATTTCGTTGTAACTTTCGGTCGACTTAAATTGTTTAAGTCTCATAACAAATTAAAAACCATGAAGGGACTAAAAGGCGCTGTAGCACTGTTTGTTTTCGGGGGAATGATGGTTTCCTCCTGCGTGAAACACGAGATCATACCCGCACCGGAGGCGGTAGTTGACCTTAATTGCTATTTCCAGGGGTTCATCAACGGAACTGACGTTGAACTCACACAAAACGTGAACGGTTACACCTGCAATCCTACAAAAGAAAAGATAATTGTTCCGGCACCTGAGTATTCTTCAGCGATATACTACGCTGAAATGTCCTCCGCAACTACTCCGATCTTTATAAAGGTGGGCATGGGCTCTGTCATGTGGGACGCAGCAACAGTTCAAGATCCTACACTTACACTTTTCAATAACTTCTTTCTGAATAATTTGAACCCGGCATATTCTGACGACGCAACGGCCGGATTCGAGGTGCAGTACCGAGACAATGCCGGTAACATATGGCTTTCGCACGAGAACAGCGTCAACGCTCAGAATGTTGTCTTTTCGAATATAAAACAGGAAAGCGACGCCTACGGTGATTATTCTGCGTTCACTTGCGCATTCAACTGTTACGTTTACAAGCAAGACCAGACCACTATGGCATGGGATTCTATTCAAATACAGAATGCAGTCTATAAAGGCTGGTTCAAAAGATAAAACACGATGGCCGTTCAGTTGAGCGGCCTTTTTATTTTTCGGTTTGAGTGTAAATCTGAAAATAGCGATCATAGGTGACTATAACTTTAGTTACAATTCCCATCAGGCGACCAACCTTGCTATTGACCATTCGTCAAGGTTCCTGGAAACAGACATCAACTACTATTGGATCAAGATCAACGAAGCTGCACAGTACAAGGATGAGCAGTTCAGGGAATTTGACGGAATATGGTTCGCACCGGGACCTTATCTCAATCAGTTCTTCGTACATGGCGTGATTCGCTCATTGACACGACTTAACATCCCTACACTCGTAACAGGTGATTGCTTCAGGTACCTCTTTGAGGTCCTTATCAATTTATATCAGCTCAATCCGAACGGAGAAAAACTGATCTCCGACAATCTAGTAGAAGGCCATCAGTTCGAACGTGTCCTGATCTCACCGCATTCAGGAGAATTCATTCAACTTTACGAAAACCATAACAATACAGAACTGACCTCATCACGCTTTTCGCTCTACCCACAGCTCATCCGAAACCTGCAGGACGAGGTGATCGACATCGAGGCTTACAACCAATTCGAAGATCCGGAGATAATTAGCTTAAAAAATCACGCTTTCTTTGTGGCTTGTGCATTTTGTCCCCAGATATCATCGACGCGAGATATACCCCATCCGCTGATCTATACCTTTGTTAAGGCCTGTCAAATACCTATTGTGAGCTGATCAGAAAAGTCCTTCTCCACCTAATTCATTTTCAAATCCCTGATCAATACCGGTCGGTTGATTCAATGCCGCTTGTGTTGCAAGAAGATCGCAACGTTCGTTTTCCGGGTGACCGTTATGGCCCCTTACCCAAGTGAAAGTCAGTTTAAACTTTGCATGCAACATTAAATAACGCATCCAGAGGTCAGCATTCTTTTTTCCTTTGAATCCTTTCTTGTGCCAGCCAAAAACCCAACCTTTTGTGATGGAGTCGATCACATATTTTGAGTCTGAATGAATCACAACAGGGTGCTCCGTCGTTTTCAGACTTTCCAACGCCACGATCACTGCCATGAGCTCCATACGGTTGTTAGTGGTCAACCGGAAACCGCCCGAAAGTTCTTTTTCCTTTTCACGATAACGCAATACGATTCCATAACCTCCTGGCCCCGGATTTCCTCTGGAAGAGCCATCTGTATATACGTCAATGTTCAAGTTCTGCTTTTTGCGAAGATAACAGCTATTATTCAGACACCCATTCCTTAATATGCAATCCTTTACCCCAGAATCGCCAACCCTTTGAAAAGAGCGTAAATCTTATCATTCAGTATACAATATTCACCGTAGATCCACCACAAAATAGCAACCATGGTATATATTTGTTTAACCAACTGATTTTTAATTCCTTATTAATCATCCATTCATCGATTAAAAATGATATTTTGTCGAATAGGAATTTACAATCCATATTTTAGGAATACAAGAATTGGTTCGGTTCGCTTTCTACCAAAGTCTAAATTGTTTCTACGAACACTCATTTACTATCAACCATCAAGCCGATGAGAGGGTGTATTTACATCTTTAGTTACAAGGAAAATGCAATAATCTCTTTTTTTTGATTTTTAATTGGACTCTTCCAACACTAAATTTGTTTCAGAATTGATTGATTTCATTAAACATTTCAATCAAACTAGAAGTCTTTTTCAGTGAATAGTGGTTAGGTTAGGTTAGAAAGATAGGTCTGGGCTCCCTGACCTATCTTTGTTTTTTAAGGGTACTTAATAGTTCACAACACTCGAAAGCCAGCGCTCCATCACATCCTTTTGCAGCTTTTTTCTCCTTGCCAAGTCACTCACCTGATCTTCGCTGATCTTTCCAAGTCCAAAATATTTCGCTTCAGGATGACCGAAGTACCACCCTGAAACCGAAGAAACCGGTAGCATGGCCAAGCTTTCCGTCAGTGAAACACCTGTTATTTCGGTTGCGTTCAACAATCCAAACAACCCGATCTTCTCTGTATGGTCGGGGCATGCGGGATAGCCCGGCGCCGGCCGGATACCGCGATAATGTTCCTTGATCAGGTCATCATTGGTCAGTGATTCTGCCCCTGCATATCCCCATAACTCCTTTCTGACCAGCTGGTGCATTTTCTCTGCAAACGCCTCTGCCAAACGGTCAGCAAGAGCTTTAAGTAGGATGCTGCTGTAATCGTCATGTTGTGCTTCAAAACGCGCAACATGATCATCAAGTCCAATCCCTGTAGTGACAACAAATCCACCAATGTAGTCTTTCACTTCTGATAATTTCGGTGCCACAAAATCAGAAAGGGCGATATTGGGTTGACCTTCCGCTTTCTTGGTCTGTTGGCGTAAGGTATGCTGAACGTGAAGCACCTCTGTTCGTTCATCATCAGTATAGATCTCGATATCATCTCCCACAGCAGCAGCCGGAAAAAGACCTACAACTGCTTTCGCAGTCAACCATTTCTCAGAAACGATCTTATTGAGCATGTGCTGCGCATCATTGAAGAGCTTCTTCGCCTCCTCACCGATCACAGCATCATTCAACAACTCAGGATACTTACCGTATAATTCCCACGTATGGAAAAAGGGAGTCCAATCAATATACGCAACCAGTTCTTCCAAAGGAAAATCATCAAAGCGAGTAATTCCCATGTTATGCGGCCGGTGGCAATCTTCCTGCTGAAAGTCGATCTTCAATGCATTTTCGCGGGCCACTTCCAACGAGATAAGTTGCTTAGCGCCCCTATGTTTCTCATGGTGTTCCCTGACGCGCGTATATTCACTGCGTAGCTCCCGTACAAAATCCTGTTTCTTCGGACCAAGGAGACTTTCAACCACGGTTACTGCCCGGGAAGCATCGAGCACATGTACAGTTTGCCCTTTGATATAATTTTGCTCGATCTTAACTGCTGTATGCACCTTGGATGTTGTTGCGCCACCAATCATAAGAGGTATGGATAGGCCGGCACGCTCCATTTCTTTAGCTACAGTTACCATCTCATCCAAGGAAGGCGTGATCAGACCACTCAAACCGATCACATCAACCTTCTCTTCGATCGCTGTCTGAATGATCTTTTCAAAAGGCACCATTACACCAAGATCGACCACCTCATAATTATTACAGCCGAGTACAACTCCGACAATATTCTTTCCAATGTCGTGAACATCTCCTTTTACGGTCGCCATTAGTACTTTACCTGATGAGCTGCGCACGCCGCTTTTTTCCGCTTCGATATATGGGAGTAGATAAGCTACTGCCTTTTTCATCACTCGAGCAGATTTGACCACCTGTGGTAAGAACATCTTACCAGATCCAAAAAGGTCTCCAACTACGTTCATTCCATCCATAAGCGGACCCTCGATGACTTCGATCGGTCGCTCAAAAAGCTGCCGGCACGCTTCAACATCTTCATCAATAAAATCGACAATACCTTTCACCAACGCATGCGATAAACGCTCCTGCACGGGTGCATTCCGCCAGGCGAGATCCAATTCCTTTTTCTTTCCTTCACCCTTGAATGTTTCTGAAAACTCAAGTAATCGCTCTGTAGCGTCGGGACGTCTGTTGAGCAAGACATCTTCCACATATTCCAGCAACTCTTTGTCGATATCATCGTAAACTTCAAGCATGCTGGGGTTTACGATCCCCATGTCCATACCATGCTGAATACCATGATACAAAAAAGCAGAGTGCATGGCCTCACGAACACGGTCGTTACCTCTGAAGGAGAAGGAGACATTCGAAACTCCCCCACTCACATGAGCACCGGGTAAATTCTCCCTGATCCATTTGGTTGCTCTGAAAAAATCAAGCGCATTGTTGTTGTGCTCCTCCATTCCGGTGGCCACAGGAAAGATATTCGGATCAAAAATGATATCTTCTTTAGGAAAACCTACTCTTTCGACCAGTATGTCATACGAGCGCTTACAGATCTCAATCCTGCGCTCATACGAATCAGCTTGTCCGTTCTCATCAAAAGCCATTACGATAACCGCAGCACCGTAACGCTTGATCTTCTTCGCCTGTGAAATGAAGTTCTCTTCACCCTCCTTAAGTGATATAGAATTTACTACTCCTTTACCCTGAATGCATTTCAAGCCTGCCTCGATGATCTCCCACTTTGAGCTGTCGATCATTACTGGTACCCGAGCAATGTCCGGTTCTGCAGCAATGAGATTGAGGAAACGGATCATGGCTTCCTTGCCATCGATCATCCCTTCGTCCATGTTGACATCGATGATCTGAGCACCGCCTTCTACCTGCTCTCTTGCGACAGACAGTGCGGATTCAAAATCGCCTTCCTTGATCATTCTTAAAAAGGCCCTCGATCCGGTCACGTTCGTTCTCTCGCCAACATTTACAAAGTTGATCTCAGGAGTCACAATGAGTGGCTCCAGCCCTGATAGTCTTAGTGTTACCCCCTTCTCAGACATGTTCAAACGTTCTTGGTTTGTAATCCTTTGCCAATTCAGCTATTGCTCTGATATGATCGGGTGTGGTACCGCAACATCCCCCGATTATATTGACCAGTCCTTCCTCAAGGAATTCACGAATCTGAACGGCCATCAATTCAGGTGTTTCATCATATTGCCCAAACTCATTGGGGAGCCCTGCGTTCGGGTGAGCACTAACACCAAAAGGAGACTTCTGATCGAGCACCTGAAGATAAGGGCGCATCATAGAAGCACCGAGGGCACAATTCAAGCCGATCGTCAACAAAGGCATGTGCGAGACAGATACCAGAAAAGCTTCCGTTGTTTGACCTGTTAGGGTACGGCCGCTCTGGTCAGTGATAGTTCCTGAAACCATGATCGGCAAGCTAACACCTCTTTCATCGTACACTTCATCGATCGCAAAAAGTGCTGCCTTTGCATTCAAGGTATCAAATACAGTTTCGACCAAAAGAATATCCACACCTCCATCGATCAACGCATTTACCTGTTCCTTATATGCAGTCACGAGCTCATCGAACGAAACTGCCCTGTAACCAGGATCGTTCACATCAGGTGAGATCGATGCCGTTCTATTCGTCGGACCGATAGATCCTGCAACAAATCGAGGTTTTGAAGGATCCTTAGCGGTAAATTCGTCTGCCACTTCACGGGCAATTTTCGCAGAATGGTAGTTGATGTCATAGACCGCATGTTCAAGGCTGTAATCCGCCTGGGCTATCGTAGTTCCGGAGAACGTATTGGTTTCAGCGATATCTGCACCTGCCTCAAAGTACTTGCGATGGATCTCTTTGATTATCTGCGGTCTGGTAAGAGAAAGCAAATCGTTATTTCCTTTCAGCGGTTTGGGATGCCCCTCAAACCAGCCTTCGCGAAAATCTTCTTCTGTCAAAGTATAACGCTGGATCATGGTTCCCATGGCGCCATCAAGCACCAGGATCCTTTCTTTCAGTATTTCCTCTATTGTTCTCATAGCTATCAAACGTTCATAAACCATGAAAAAAGCGAGGTGCGAAGCACGATCAACTTATCTCTTCCCAACGCTTGGATCAGGATAGGATTTGGCACCTTCTCGCAGACGAGGGTTGCCAAGGTTTCACAGGGCCAATCCCTCCACCTTTCTTCATAAGTTTACTTAAATGAACGTAGCGCAAAATTAGTCTGAATTTTCGTGCAGGCAAAAGAAAGATCAAGTAGAATAATATTTTCTTAATTTTCTAATCTCAAAGTCCGACAATGTTCAGAACACTCTTTCTTTCGATCTCACTTCTCTTCACCTACTGCCTGAGCTCTCAGGTTACTTTAACAAGTTCAAATTTACCGATCGTGGTCATCACAACTCCGCCGGGACAAACGATCAACGACGTAACGCGAACGGTCTGCAACATGGGAGTGATCGACAATCCTCCGGGAGCACTTAATCAGATCAACGATCCATACAACGGATACAATGGCAAGATCGCTATCGAGATCAGAGGATCTACTTCGCAGCAATATCCGAAAAAAAGTTACGGTTTCGAGACACAGAATATTCTCGGTGAGAATCTGAACGTACCGCTGATGGGTCTACCAATTGAAAATGATTGGATCCTGTATGGCCCCTATCCGGACAAAACGCTCATCAGGGATGTGCTCACTTTCCATTTGTCAAAGGTATTCGGTCATTATGCATCGAATTGGAGGTACTGCGAGCTCATTATCGATGATGAATACAAAGGCCTTTACATTTTGCTGGAACGCATTAAACGGGATAATGACAGAGTTGATATTGCCCATCTTGACGCAGATGATCTCGCCGGAGACTCACTTACCGGTGGTTACATCGTTAAAGTGGATAAACCAACCGGAGAAGTGGGCTATTCTTGGGAATCGAACTATAACAGTGAGGTAAAGTTCCAGTTCCACGATCCGGAATTCGATGAGCTTAATCCGATCCAGGCGAGCTACATGGAAAATTTCATCGGCGCGTTCGAAGATGCCCTATTCGGGCCCGATTTCTCAGATCCGGTTCTTGGTTATCCGAACTTTATCGAGACAACTTCCTTCTACGATTTTTTTATCCTGCAGGAACTGGGGAGAACCGTTGACGGATACCGTTCAAGCTCATTCATGCACAAAGACAAGACGGGTGGTGCGTGGAATGGTAAGCTGGTTGCCGGACCGATGTGGGATTTCAATCTGTCTTATGGGAATGCAGACTACTGCGACGCATTTTTAACCACCGGATGGCAGTATAACTTCGATGAGATCTGCGATTTCACTTCTGCCATTCCATTTTGGTGGGAAAAGCTACTTCAGTCAACAAGCTACAGGAACGGTTTGCGCTGTCGATGGAATACATTGCGTGAAGGGCCTCTACACACGGACAGCGTCAATTATTTCATCGATTCCATTGCAACTATGATCCAGGATGCACGCATACGAAATTTCACGCAATGGCCGATCATTGGAGTATATGTCAACTGGAATGCTTTTGTTGGCAACACATATGAAGAAGACCTTTCCTACCTGAAGAACTACATACGTCAGCGTTCGGAGTGGCTGGACGCCAACATTCCCGGCATCTGCGACCTGAGTGTTCCAGAGATTGCTTTTGTTCCGCAATATCATACAATTTGGCCCAACCCGAGCAATGGAAATGTATATCTGGGATATACCCTGCATGAAGAGGGGAATGTGCGTTTTGATGTTTTTGAAATGCATGGCAGAAAGGTTTTTTCGTTGAACGAAGGGCACCGAACCATTGGTGAACATGCCAGTCCACTTGACCTGACGCAGCTACAGAACGGAACCTATTTCTACCGTTTGACCGTTTCGGATCATATTCTAGGAACCGGGAAAATTGTGTTAAACCGATGAGATCCTTTCTAAGGAGTTTTGTTTGTGCGGGCACGGGAATATCCGCATTAACGAGAGATCGTAATTTCAGGGTGCAACTGACCGGTCTCATCTTGGTGATCGCAGCTGGTTTCTTTTTCTCGATCACAAAGATCGAGTGGCTTATCATTGCAGCGAGCTCATCACTGGTGTTGGCCATGGAAGCCATGAATACAGCCATTGAGAAGCTCTGTGACCTCTATTCAAAAGAAGAGAATGATCAGATTCGGGTGATCAAGGATATTGCTGCCGGAGCTGTTTTGATCTCTGCTGTAGGAACAGGCATTGTTGGTGTTGTAGTGTTTTACCCCTATTTATTTAATTAATTTTAGCGGTGATTTAGTTTTTGTATAATTTCGATCATTCAACTTTTAACGATGAAAACTCTTACTCACCTCTTTCTTCTCCTCAGTTCTTTTACAGCCTTCGGTCAGACGGAAGACCTACCCATAAATGATAAAATGGGACGCCAGGAACTCTATAATTCCGACCTTGAAGTTGGTATCGTAGTGTACTGGGACGAAAATACGGCAGTTATCGTATATTCGCCTGAAAGCTCCGAAAGGTGTGCCTGTGAAGAGGAATCCTTCATCGTACTCACTGCAGATGCAGATGGGAATTACGCGCTAAAAGATGAAGAAGGTGAAACTCTTGTCAAATTAGATCTAATCGACGGAAGTATCGAGATTACAGAGATCATTACCTATACCTACGGTGAATGCTGTACAATCGTCGATGGAAGCTACGTAACACCCTATACAGATTGAGCTTCTAACAATTACCTCTAATTCGAAACTGCATCACCACTGTACGACCACCCGCTCTGTGTGCAATTGTTCAAATACCTTGTAGCGAACAAAGTAAACTCCCCTCGCCGCATCCAAAAGATCGATTGTAAAAGATCCGTTCGCCTTCATTGCGTTGTAATCGACCACCTTCCCGAAAGCATCGGTGATCTCCATCATTTCCATTTTAACCGAAGGGTCAAACTGAAGCAGGAAACTTCCATTGTTCGGGTTCGGAAGAATGCTTACCTGAACAAGTGATGCGTTCCCGATTCCGGCAACAGTAGCATTGAAATTGGAGGAAGTGTTCGAACATCCATTACCGTTTGTGACCGTCACAGAATAGGCACCAGACTGACTGATCTGAATTGTTGATGTTGTCGCACCCGCTATCGGAGCACCATTCAGGAACCACTGATAAGATGTAGCCTCCGGCGCCTGAGCTGTGAGACTATTTCCGTTTTGGGTGATCGTTGGCACTGCTGGTAAAGGATTCACAATTACATAGTTTGTGCTCGTCGTTGTATTGGATCCATTGGCATTGGTTACCTGAAGCGTAACGGAATAGTTGCCTGCATTCGGATATGTCACCGTAGGATTGGCTTGTGAAGATGAAGCCGGCACGCCACCCGGAAAGCTCCAGCTCCAGGCTGTAATGTTTGACTCCGATTCATCCGTGTAAGAAACCGTCCCGCCCGCACAAAGCGAATTGTCGCTCGAAGTGAACGATGCCGTTGGCAAATTGCCCGAAGGAACCCCTTGAATGTTGATGTTGTCCACAAAAAGATTGTTTCCGACAGTTCCACTGTTGAAGCCTTCAATCTTGATGAGTACCTGCTGACCAATGAAAGCATTGAGGTTGATCGAATAGCAATCCGCACCGACGGACCCCATGCACCAATCTGCGGAGGCTGCAGGATTGAAAGGCTGGTTCGAAGTGGTTGCGGTAGCAAAGGTTCCTGTACCGTTCTCGCCCCTGGCAAAAACACGCTGATAAGTCTGTCCGCAATTGGTCGATACGTAAACAATTAAAGAATCTGTTGTTGTCTGATCAAATCGGCGATAAGCATGTTCAAGTGTCATGGTTATGGCTGAATAACCCGAAAAGTTGAGGCGTGGCGAGATCATTGCGTCTCGGCGGGATGGCTGAACATATTGGAAGAAATTCATTTTGGCAGCCTTATTTCCGGGTAAAGTTCCGCCAATCGTTGTCACCTCCCAGGTGATCTCACCATCAGGGTTATCCAAAACCCAACCGCCAGTGTTGAACGGATCGTTCTCAAAAGTTTCTGTGAAAGGAAGCGCAAGGGAGGCGGAATTCACCATGATATCGGTTTCATTCTGATCGTTTGTTGTGTTGGGATCAGCCACCCCGTTTGGAAGTGAAGTTGAAGCTGAAAGCGTATTGCTTCCATTGGTAAGCGCAATGGCTGGTAAGTTCACCGTTGTCGATGCTCCGCTGGACAGATTTCCCGTCCAATTGAAAGTTTGAGGCGCACCCCCTGCCTGATACGTGATCGTTGCAGATGTAAGTGCATTCGAGCCGTAATTACGGAGTTCTACTACAGGATTTGCTGATGTTTGACAAAGAATACCCTGAGGACTCACAAATTGAACTATTCCTGCGTCATTCAGAACATTGGGGTCACTGACACAAAAATTGTGTGTGGCTGACGCTCCGAAGTTGGCATTCGCTGCACTCATTTGAAACAATGTGTTTCCTGATGCTCCAGTCATGAAATAATTCCCGTTGACAGTACAATTCTGCCATTGAGCCCCGTACATTCCATCACCGTAAGAATCGAAAATATTGAAGGTATAACACCCTACAGGCAAGCAGATCGCATAATTATTGGTGTTTCCTCCGGGTGTATTCGTGAAAGGCCCGCCACTTGCTACAATCTGATTGGCACTATTGCGAATATTCCAGGTGACCTCATCTCCGTAACAGTCTGTGATGAGCGTGAGATTCACGGTCTGACCGTTCGGATCTAAGACAAAATTAACCGACGATTGATTATTGCTGTTGTTCTGATCAGCCACTCCATTCGGATTACTCGTGAAGGCAGTAAACGTGTATGATCCCGCAGATCCCGACTGTGCCGGTAAATTGACCTGGACTGTTTGACCTGACGCAAGACTTCCTGTCCAGTTGAAAGTTGCAGGCGCACCATTCCATTGATAGTTGATCACTGCGGAGGTCAAAGTATTCTGACCAAAGTTTCGAAGGGTTACGGTAGGCGTAAAAGAACCGCTGCAAACACTTGTAGAAGGAGATACGATGGCTGTAATTCCTGCATCGATGGCTACGTTGTATTGCTGTAAACAAAGCAGGGCCTGATACGCATCGATTCTTCCCGCACCCAATTGACCAACATAACTGGAGTTTACGCTGTTGATATTTGCAGCACTGGAATACAAACAATTGACTATTTGCTGATTAGTCACATTAGGCGCATAGGACTTCATTAATCCCACAAGTCCCGCAACATTCGGCGAGGCCATCGAGGTTCCCTGGATTCGGTTGTAGGCTGTATTACTCGTAGCGTAAGTTGAATAAATTGCGGAACCGGGTGCAGAGATATCAACCCAGGATCCATACTGTGAGAAACTTGATTTCGCATCGTTCGTAGTCGTTGAGGCTACAGCTATAACGCTGGTGTATGCAGCTGGATAGAATTGCTGATTTGTTCCATCATTACCCGCAGCGGCAACGAGAATTGCACCAGCATTGGATGCCGCATTGCAAATGTTCTGCCCGTAGGTTGATGAACCAGCCCCACCCCATGACATGTTGATCACGTTGGCACCGTTATTCGCTGCCCAGTTGACGCCTTCATAACCGTGGGTCAAGGATCCATTGCAATTTCCGATCTTCACCGCCATGAGACTGACATTGAATCCGATCGAAGCAATACCCGTTCCGTTATTGGTTTGAGCACCAGCTGAGCCTGACACGTGGGTACCGTGATTTCCGTTGTTCGATCCGCACGGATTGGCGTTCGTTCCCCCAGTGGGCGCATCGTACGTTGCAACGATCTTGTTGGCCAGATCAACGTGTGTTGTTAAAATGGCATCATCGGTAATGGCAACACGAACAGCGCTGCTGCCGGTTGAAAGATCCCAGGCTTGCTGAGCGTTCATTCGGTACAAATGCCAAACTCCTGTACCTGTAGTTGAATTCGCGCCGAGATCGTTTGGCGTTAAAAAAGAGACGTGTAACTCTTTTTTCTCCGCATATTCGATGAAAGGATGACGACCAATTTCAGAAACGAGTGCATCCACTTTTTCTATCTGCTCAAAATCGATCTGATAGGTAAGTCTCAGTTTTTGATCCGGATCGTTCGGATGCAATTGTGTCACCTGGTATATCCCGTATTCCTGAACTATTCGTTCAATAAAATTGACCTTGTGAAAATCAACGATCTTATTCTTGGAAAGGATCTTCAGGTCAGATTCTGTTTTCAACTGAAAAACAACAATACCGTCCTGATACCATTCATAAACTGTTTGTGCTTGTACAGAAAAAGAAATTAAAATCAATAAGGCAACTGTATGTACGAATCTCATGATCTACTTTTTTAATTTCAATACTCGTTTTAATTGCCTAAAATAAGGCCTGATCGGATCAATTCAAAATCAAAATGATTTATGAACGCCATAAAAACAAGAAAATGGAATCAGTTGCTCTGATAGCAGCACACACAAAATTCTTCTATTCATTCCGTAAACATAATAGAGAACCGATTATGTAAAATCTTTGGAAGTCTACATTACAAAGTGCATCGCTATTATCTTACAACTTTTGCTTCCGATAAAAGAAAATAAAAGACGCTTATTGAACAGACAGGTGGTTACCTTAACTTTGATAAAAAGAAATCATCAAGAGTTACTGTGAACCATGAATAATCATAAGTCGGATACATTGTAAACAGGACTTTTGACTTACCAGATTTGGCTTTGGCCTTTGGGATATATTTTGTTCGTTCTTCACAATTTTCATTATACTCATCACAAATCCAATAAGTAAACTCAAGATTAACCACTTTTACCATGTTACGTGTTGCTCTCAACACAACTGACATACTACCTGATCCCTCTGAGAGGTATATTGCAAATCCTTCTTCCAAAATCTCTCCTTCTGCGGAGCTACCAAAACCAAGCGCTTTGTCTTTCCGGTCTGTCGTATCTGAGGAAATGGCGGCCATTATTTTCTTTTTCTGAGAAAAAGTAATAGGCGCTAACGACAATAAAATCAATGTGATAATTGTTTTCATAGTGTAGTATTTTAATGCTTGGTTGTAAAAGTAATATAAATATCACTCTGAACGGCTACGAATTAACATTAATTGATAGCTTGATTCTAATTCAATTCTTGGATTCTACCCTTTTCGTGGATTGATGTTTAGGATGGTAAAACAAAAAACCCTTGATCCGACAGGAACCAAGGGCTTTCATTTGTCTTTCGTGGTGATGGACGGAATCCCTGTCTGCGCTGTCGCTGCGACAGGCAGGGAACCGCCAACAGCTCTTATTTCAAACTAGACAATATCCTTTTCTTAATATCTGTCCTCTTTAAATACTTTTCCCTGATCCTGGCTTCTTTTGATTCATTTGGTCCTTCTCGATAGATCAATTCAAATG
>Ga0315902_10001056_pt1 | contig 44845 bp, 32 predicted proteins | sample LakEriMetagenome_9_FD_203523 | JGI IMG/M metagenome (GOLD analysis project Ga0315902, IMG submission 203523) | Freshwater fungal communities from buoy surface, Lake Erie, Ohio, United States - Buoy 12 MA117 | ecosystem: Environmental > Aquatic > Freshwater > Lake > Lake biofilm | place: USA...
ACAAACACCAGGTGGCGCGCAGCCTCAATATAGGTGATGAACAGTTCCATGAACTGCGGCGAACGCACATCGTACATGGTCGTTTGAAAAAAGTCGGTTGGCAATTCCGCCAAATCGAGCACACGCACGGTTTCGCCCTTTTGTTCGATGCGTTGCGCTATGTCACGAGCGATACGGGCGGTTGTACTTTCTTTTCGGTTGGTGGAGATAACGACAGTAATCATGTGGCTGTATTAACAAGAATGGCGGGAGGAAGGTTCATTTGGCGAGTGGCGAGTGGGGACTGGGGGCCCCCTACAATCCTACAATCCTGTAATCCTCAAAAAAAAACGGACCCTTTTTACGGGCCCGTCTCTTCTTTATTTACAGTATCACATGCATCAACCGTTTTTCGTGCGATGCTTGTCGATTTGTCGACGCAGCGCACTTACGGCAAAATCGGTGGCTTCTTCAAATGATTTGCACTGCTTCTTGGCAAAGAGCTCCTTGCCCGGCAGCGAAAGTTTCACCTCCGCAATTTTGTTTTCATTGACGTCGGACTTATCTAAGCGGAGGAATACCTCGCCTTTGATAATTCGATCATGAAACGTCGTCAGCTTGTTAACCTTGTCTTCAATGAAACGCACCAACTTGATGTCGGCATCGAAGTGAATACTTTGAACTTGGACTTGCATAATTCAAAACGTTTTAAAGGGTTTAACTAAAAATTATTTCTGGGGTGCATCCGTGAATGGATGCTCTTTAATTTCTCAATACTGTTGTGGGTGTACACTTGCGTAGCCGCTAGACTCGAGTGACCGAGTATTTCTTTGATGACATTCAATTCAGCTCCGTTGTTTAGCATATGCGTTGCGAAAGTGTGACGAAGTACGTGAGGACTCTTCCTCTGAATGGTTGTTACTTGGGAAAGGTAAAATTTAACTTTGAGATAAACAAGGGATTTTGTCACTTTTTTACCACTGTCAGTAACTACGAGACTTTCGAAGCTATGCGAACCGAATTCCCGGTTCCTTAAATCGATATACTCTTTTATCCTGTTCATCATCTGTTGTCCCAACGGCACGTACCGCATTTTATTCCGTTTGCCCAGGACTTTTATCTGCTTAATGGAGTGATCCACATCCGCATCCCGTAATCCGAGCAGTTCTGCTTGTCTTATACCTGTTTCGTACAAAAGGGTTACAATCAGTTCATCTCTTTTTAACGAAAATGGGGAAGAATCTTCTTTCCGAATAAACTGTTCACTGTCTGAAATGTGATACAAGGCCTGTGCGCCTTTTTCTTCCACGAACACCGGCAGGCGCGAAGGTCGCTTGGGTTTGGGAATATTCCGGGCAGGGTTGGCGCTGATAATGCCTTCTTTCATCCAGAACCGCATGAGGGCATTCACTGCAGATAACTTGCGGTGCACGGATGCTGCTGAATAGTCGGTGTCCATCAGCTGCGCCATCCAGGAGCGCACCACTGACGAAGTAATCTCTTGTGGGGATTCTAACTGATATTCTTTCTTGCAGTATTGCGAGAACTGAGCAAGGTCAACAGCATAGGAATCAATCGTATGCTGCGAGCACCGCTTCTCGGTGAGGAGGTAGTTCAAGAATTTTTCAGTTTGCACTATAGCAAGAAAGGTGAGAATTTGGCTTAAACCAAAATCTCACCTTTCATATTGTGAACAGTAGGCTGTTCTTACATCTCTTCGCGACGAAGCTCTGAAATATAAGCGGCCTTTTTAATCTCTTCTCTGCGCCATACACTCTTCTTGGTGTATGCCTGACGGCTACGCAATTCTTTTACAACGCCTGTTTTTTCGAATTTCTTCTTGAACTTCTTCAGCGCGCGGTCGATGCTTTCGCCTTCTTTTACCGGAATGATCAACATAATGGATATACCTCCTTCATTTTAGGAACGCAAAAGTAGTGACCATGAAAGGGTTAAACCAAACTTTTTTTCACAATGGCTTTCCATGGGTGGTGAGCGAACTACTTTCGTCGGCATGAAGTCGCTGCTGTATTGCTGTTTGGGCGCGGTCATGCTCCTGTTGGCCGCCTGCAAAAAGGATGAACCGTCTGTTGAGTTGCCACCCGCTGAAGTGCCTATCGTTCCCGCACCTGACACGGTGGATTTCGGTTCCACCCGAACAGTGAACGTCATGGGCGTGGTGCGCGATGAGTCCGGAAATAGCATAGCAGGAGCCCTTGTCAGCGGTTTATGGAGTAATCAAACCACCACCACCGATGCCCGTGGATTTTTCCGCCTGGAGGAATTGGTCTGTTATGAAACGAATGCATCGATCACAGTCTCCAAATCCGGTTATTTCAAGGGAAGCCGCACCTGGATTCCGACTTCCGGGGGCGATAACCGCATCGAGATTCAACTGCTGAGTGATGCGGCTGTCGGAAATTTTCAGGCTGATCAGGGCGGTAGTGTCGAGGCGGAAGGTTTCACCTTGAATTTTCCCCCCAATGGAATGGTACTTAACGGAAGTCCCTACCAGGGCAATGTCAGCGTTTCGCTCAATGCCATTGACCCGACGGAGCTTATCACCATGAGCCGCCAAATGCCGGGCGACTTATCAGGCATGCACAATGGTGAGCGCATGGCACTTCGCTCCATGGGCATGGCCGCCATCGAACTGCGCAGTGAATCAGGCGAAATCTTGCAGCCGGCGGCCGGTTCACCGGTAGAAATGCGGTGTATTATTCCATCGGATATGCAAGCATCAGCGCCTCAAAGTATTCCATTGTGGTCGTTCAATGAAGCCCTCGGATTGTGGGATTACGAAGGCGCCGCGCAGCGCGTCGGTAATGCATACGTGGGGTCGGCATCGCATTTTTCTTATTGGAACTTTGATGTCGAGTCGGCCGGGGTGAATTATACGCTTACGGTCAATTACAGCGAATTGCCTATCGGGTTTTATCCGTTGGATAATGCTGTGCTCATGCTCAGCAGCGCATCGGCCGGAACCATTCCCGGTACAACGGGAACCAACGGTCAGGTATCCGGACTGGTGCCATCCAATGAAGTCATGCAGTTGCAAGTTTTCTTACCCTGCGGCGACGGATACCAGGAAGTCTACACAGTGTCAGTGGGGCCATTTACGCAAGACATCCAACAAACGATTGAGATTAACTCCCTTCCGTATTTGACTACGGTGCAAGGCGTCCTGCAAGATTGCAGTGGCAATTTTAGTACAGGATACATTTGGTGGAATGATGAGCGAGTGGTTTATACAGAGGACGGCTCGTTCCTTTTGACGACCTGTTCGGGTTCCAATCAAATCCAAGCCTATTGCTTCAATAATGGGCAGGCAGGAACGGGCTTTGTGTCGGATTTGATTATTAGCCCGGGATTAGCTTCCGATGTGACGTTGGTTTGCGAAGATTGTTTTCCGATTGGAGCCCCGGGTGCAGGCGTTACAGATATCGACGGCAATAATTATCCAACGGTTATCAATGGAACACAAGAATGGATGGCGGCCAACCTTACGGTCACACGCTTTTCCAATGGCGATGCTATCTCTGAAGTAACGGACAACGCGCAATGGGCCGGCACCACAACCCCGGCTTGGTGTTATCTAGATAACAACACGGCTAATAATGTCATTTTCGGCAAGCTCTATCATGGTTCAGTAAGCATCGATACACGCAACGTTTGTCCCAGCGGTTGGCACTTGCCCTCCAATGATGATTGGCAAACGCTGATCACCACCCTTGGTGGTTCCTCTGTGGCGGCATCTGCCATGCGCACAACCGGTACGATACAAGACGGCACCGGTTTCTGGCCTTTTGATAATGTAATCTCCAATAACGTGAGTGGATTCTCTGCTCAACCCGGTGAGTTCCGGAATACCGATGGAACCTTTACAGACCTGGTAGTATCGGCCAATTGGTGGTCGAGCACGGAAGCTACAGCCACGACGAACTTCACCGTTGGGATTTATAGCTTCTCCAATACGACGTTCAACCAAGACCTGGATCGTGCCTATGGAATGTCGATCCGATGCATCCGCGACTAACGGGATTTGAAGTGAGCGTATTTGCGCTATTTTGCACCACTATCTCAAACCTATGAAAGTCATTGTTTTTGGAGCCAACGGCCGTGTTGGCGCTCAAGTGGTGAAACGCGCACTGGAAAAAGGACATAAGGTCACCGCATTTGTTCGAACCTCTGAATCGGTGTCGCTACTGCATCCCAATTTGCAAGTCGTGCAAGGCGATGCCATGCTGCAACAGGACGTGGAAAAATACATGGTCGGACAGGAGGCCGTGATTTCCTGTTTGAGTTCCAATGAAATTTCGTACCGGTTGGTGTTTATCAATCATATCATCAACTCCATGCGTCGCCACAAGGTGAAGCGCGTAATCGCCATCGGAGGAATCGGCGCTTTGCAAGCCAGTGAGCATTTGAAGGTGTACGAAACCGCCACTTTTCCGAGGGAGTACGTTGATCTGACTCAGGCGCACATTCGCGTGCTTGATGCCTTATTGACCAGTCGCCTGGAATTCACCTTTGTTTGTCCGCCGATGATTGAAGAGGCTGAACGCACGGGTGCTTATAAAGTTCATGACAACTACCCAACACCGGGTTGGAAAATCACCAGTGGTGATATGGCCGACTTCATGGTTACCGAACTCACCGAGCGCAAACACGTGGGCGTGAAGGTGGGGATTTCTAATGCGTGATTTACTCGCTGCTTTCTTCAACTAAAGGGCTATTGAATGCCCGGCTTTATCCATGAAACATTTCATCATCCTAGCGCTGCTTTGGTTTGCTCACGCTGCTTCTGCACAAGTACAATTCACCGTTGCGCTGCAGAATCCAACCGAAGAGATTGGTGATGCTTCCTGTGCACTGCAGGTTACGGAGGGCGTTCCGCCGTTCACCTATCAATGGTCGAAGCGAGATGCGACACTCGATAGTCCTGTGTGTAGTGCCATGCAGGAAGGTCTTGATTATACGATTACCGTAACCGATAGCCTTGGTCACACCGCCATGCAAACCGTGTCGGTGCCGGCTACGTCGATCGAGGAACAGTTGAACCGCTGGTTCACGCCACTCGTGGATGCCATGGCCATGGTGCTGCTTTGGGATCCGTTTGCGGCTTGTGGGATTTATGATCCCGTAGTCTATGATGCTGCCGGTGCTCCCGTGCTGCATCCCAACGGTGATCCGGTGACGCAAGATTGCTGGCTCGTGGTGGTACTCTTGATTGGCGCCGCCTGTTGGTTTACCTTCTATTTCGGCTTTATCAATGTGCGCGGATTTCGACACGCAGTCGATATCACGCTGGGCCGCTACGCCAAGCCCGAAGACAGGGGAGAGGTCTCCCAGTTTCAGGCGCTCACGGCGGCGCTCAGTGGCACGCTGGGATTGGGCAATATTTCGCTGGTGGCTGTAGCCATTGCTGTTGGTGGACCGGGTGCTACGTTTTGGATGATTGTCGCCGGACTGGTGGGCATGAGCAGCAAGTTTGTGGAATGTACCCTGGGGGTGAAGTACCGACAGATTGCAGCGGATGGCGAGGTGAGTGGAGGCCCAATGTATTATTTGTCGAAGGGCCTGGCCGCGCGCAACATGAAGGGTTTGGGACGCATCCTGGCTGTGGTTTTTGCCATCATGTGTGTGGGTGGAACCCTCGGTGGAGGCAATATGATTCAGGCCAATCAAGCCTATGCGCAGGTGTCGCAAACCCTCGGCGGCGATACGATTTCATCGCTCACCTTCGGGATAGTTATGGCGCTTGCCGTTGGATTGGTGATTGTCGGAGGGATCAAAAGCATTGCGCGCGTGACCGACAAAGTGGTGCCGTTTATGGTGGTGGTGTACTGTGTGTTTTCACTCATCATCATTGGAGTTAACGTGGCTCACATCGGCGATGCCTTCGCACAAATCTGGAACGGAGCGTTTCACCCCGATGCGATGAAAGGTGGGTTTATCGGTGTCATGATGATGGGCTTCCGCCGCGCGAGTTTTAGCAATGAAGCCGGAATTGGATCGGCTAGTATTGCGCACAGCGCAAGTAAAACCGATCGCCCCGTAAGCGAAGGATTGGTTTCATTGCTGGAGCCGTTTATCGATACCGTTATCGTGTGCACTATGACGGCCCTTGTGCTCGTGTTTACAGGCTACGCAGCCGATCCGCAAGGACTCACGGGTTCGACACTCACGAACGCTGCGTTCACGCAAGTGTTCCCTTGGTTTGATTGGGTGTTGATGTTGGCGATTATACTATTTGCCTTTGCCACGATGATTTCCTGGAGTTATTACGGCATGAAGTCGTGGGCGTATCTGTTTGGTGAACGCAAATGGATTAAGCAGTCCTTCAATATAGTATTCATGATGTGCACCGTCTTGGGTACGGTGTCAGGTCTCGGAGCTGTAGTTGATTTCAGTGATATGATGATTCTGGGAATGGCGTTCCCTAACATCATCGGTTTGCTCATCATGAGCGGTGAGGTAAAGGCGGACCTGCGTCAGTACATGTCTGATTTGAAAAGCGGATTGATTAAGCGGTACAAATGAGTCAGCCCATCAATGTCCGCGCCTATGAAGGCATAAAAGAATCGGCGACTAGTTTGGATCCCGTTCAGGATGCATTGACCATTGAACAACCGCTTGCGATTGCCATCAATGACGAGCCTTTTACGCTCACCATGCAGACGCCCGGGGATGAATTGGATCTTGCTTATGGACTGCTGCTCACCGAAGGAGTTTTCAAGAAAGGCGCAGCTCTACCGCCTATCGATATCAAAGAGAAAAGTGCGGAAGGTTTTATATCAGGTTTGAATGTTCGCATCGAAGCATCTGCATTGCGTGATGTTCAACTCAACAAGCGCAGTTTACTCTCGGTAGCGAGCTGTGGTATTTGCGGCAAGACCGAGCTTGATTTGCCAAAGGGCAGGGTAGAAGCTGCATCTTCACGGCCGGATATTGCCACGATTGATCGCATGTTCGAAATCATGCAGGCCGGACAGTCGGCCTTTCTCAGCAGCGGGGGTTGTCATGCTGCTGCGGCTTTTAATGCCTCGTTTGAATTGATGGTGCTGCGCGAGGATATCGGCAGGCACAATGCTGTTGACAAAGTGATTGGTGCTTTGTTGACGCAGGGAAAATTGTCGGATGCGCGCTTTCTGCTCGTGAGCGGAAGGGTTTCCTACGAAATTGTGGTGAAGTGCTTCATGGCCGGAATACCCGCGTTGTTGGCTGTGTCTGCTCCATCATCGCTCGCAGTGGATTTCTGCAAGGAGCTGGGCATCACACTTTACGGTTTTTGTCGCCCGGGCAGAGCCACGTGTTACAGTGCGCCATAAACAAAAAGCCCTCGCATCAGTTGCAAGGGCTTTTAAACGCAGATTTTAGATTTTCATTTTTAAGCATAAGATCTTCAAGCTGTCATCCAGGGCGGCAAGACATTGTTGCGGCGCGCCTGCATGATGAGCTGGTTGTATGTATGTTGTAGTTGTTGGTGATAGTTCGGGAACATGGCCTTTACGCGCGACATCTTCAATTGCATATCGGCGAGGGTATTCATCAAATCAGCGACCTGGCCGAGTTGAGCATTCTTTTTATCCTGGTTTTGCATCGTTTCTGAGTTTAGGTATTTGTTCTTTGAACGGGGGCTCCAAATGAAAGGTTACAAAGCGGGTTATTTTTTTTTCGGATGCTCGTAAATGGCACCCTTGCGACATGCTTTCGATTGAGGCTGGCGCTTACCTTCGCCCAAAATTTTTGAGTATGCCCAAAGGAGTTTTTCAAGTGCCTGTGCCCGTCAATGAACCCGTGCGCAGCTATGCTGTCGGAACAGCCGATCGCGACAATTTGTTGAACCAATACCGCGCGATGTACAATCAAGCACCGATTGACGTGCCGATGTACATCGGTTCGGAATTGGTACGCACGTCGGATAAGCGCACGATGTCGCCACCGCACGACCACAAGAAGGTACTTGGCCATTACAACTGGGGTACAAAAGACCACGTGAAGCAAGCTGTGGATGCTGCGCTCGCGGCAAAGGGCCGATGGTCGGCAATGGCGTGGGAGCAGCGCGCTGCGATATTCTTGCGCGCGGCTGATTTGTTGGCCGGACCCTACCGCATGCGCATGAATGCAGCCACCATGCTCGCTCAGAGTAAGAATGCCTTTCAAGCGGAAATTGATGCAGCTTGTGAGCTCATCGACTTCTTGCGATTCAACGTGGCGTATATGCAACAGATTTATCAGGATCAGCCGGGCAATCAGTCGGGCATCTGGAATCGTTTGGAATACCGTCCGCTCGAAGGGTTTGTATTCGCTATTACGCCCTTCAACTTCACGGCTATTGCGGCCAACTTACCTGCAAGTGCAGCCCTCATGGGTAATACCGTCGTATGGAAGCCGGCGGATTCACAAGTGTATAGCGCTCATGTCATCATGGAGCTTTTCCGTGAGGCGGGTTTGCCCGATGGCGTTATCAATATGATTACGGTGGAAGGCAAGGATGCCGGTGATATCATCTTTCATCATCCTGATTTTGCGGGCTTGCATTTCACGGGTTCTACCGCTGTGTTCAAGCATCTCTGGAAGGAAATCGGAACCAATATCGAGAAGTATAAAACGTACCCACGCATTGTGGGCGAAACAGGAGGAAAGGACTTTGTGCTCGCTCATCCGTCGGCCAATGCCCATGAAGTTGCTACTGCATTGACGCGCGGAGCATTCGAGTTTCAAGGACAGAAGTGCAGCGCCGCAAGTCGTGGGTATGTTCCGAAGTCGTTGTGGCCTGCTGTGAAAGAGCGCTTGCAGAGGGATGCTGCCGGCATGAAGATGGGTTCGCCGGAAGACTTTGGTAACTTCATTAATGCGGTGATTGATAAGCGTGCCTTTGACAAGATCAAGGGGTATGTGGATTATATCAAGTCGCAGTCGGATGTGGAGGTAATCGCAGGTGGCACTTGCGATGACAGTGTCGGCTATTTTATTGAGCCAACCATTGCAGTGACCACCAACCCAAAATTCCGCACCATGTGTGAGGAGATTTTCGGTCCGGTGCTCACCCTTTATGTGTACGATGACGCGCAGTGGGCGGAGACGCTGCACCTGATTAACGAGACAAGTGAGTACGCGCTCACGGGGGCCATTCTCTCTCACGACCGCTATGCCATCGAACAAGCGACGCGCGTGCTTGAAGGAGCGTGCGGTAATTTGTATATCAACGACAAGCCGACCGGCGCTGTGGTTGGTCAGCAGCCATTTGGAGGTGCTCGCGCCAGCGGCACCAATGATAAAGCGGGCAGCTACCTCAACCTCTTGCGCTGGGTTTCGCCGCGCACGATCAAGGAGACGTTTGTGCCGCCGGTGGATTATCGGTATCCGTTTCTTGGTTAATGGCGAGTGGCGAGTGGCGAGTGGCGAGTGGCGAGTGGCGAGTGGCGAGTGGGGACTGGGGACTGGGAACTGGAGGCCCCCTCCAATCCTACAATCCTGCAATCCTACAATCCTACAATCCTACAATCCTACAATCCTTTCTCTGCTCACTCGGCGCCTCCGCGGTTAAAAAAAAATTGAAGGTTGCGCCACCCTTTCACTCTTTCACTCTTTCACTATTTCACCCTTTCACCACTCCCCACAATAGCAATTATTAGTGATGCACCTTGTTTTTCAGGTCGATACTTTTGGAATCAAATTCCATGATTATGAAAGCCACTTCATTGCTGATTTTAATCTTAGTTCTTCCGTTTTACTTGCATGCTCAATCCATTGCATGGATGAATGCCTACCACACGGGAACGGTGCGGGACATGGATGCACACCCCGACGGTAGAACGGTAACGGCTATCAATAATGCTCAGGATGTCGTATACAATGCTGAGGATGGGCAGCCCATCCTCGGTGCGACGTTTACAACGAACATGTCGTGGATCTTTTCGATGGACAGCAATGGCGTCATAGAGTGGACAATTCCATTTTACTTCCCGCTTTATTCATTTGATCTTGGCGATGTGGAACTTGCTGCTGACGGCAGTCTGTATGTGTGTGGGGCAACAACTGCTGAAACGGATTTGGACCCGGGTACCGGCGTGTTTAATCTTACGACTGCTGCTTCGGGATTTTTGGCGAAATATTCAGCAGTTGGTGAGTTCTTGTGGGCAATTCCTGTTGGTGATTTTGATGCTTATTCTGCGAATTATATCAGTATCGACAATGATGGAAACATCCTTATGACAGGCTACTTTTCCGGCTCGTTCGATTTTGATCCCGGAAGCGCACAGTCTGTTCTTTCGGCCATTGGTGGTAATAACAATACGTACATTGCGAAGTATGCTCCTACAGGGGAGCTCCTTTGGGCGAAGGCTATTCGTTCGAGTAATGATGTCTACGCTTCGGCCATCGCGGTCAATGATCTTGGAAACCTGATGGTTGGAGGAACCTTCAGTGTTATCTCGTTTAATCAAGCGCCGTTGGATTTAGATCCGGGGTCCGGACAATTCAATGTGCTCGGCTATGCGGATGGTTCTGGAAGTGCATTTTTCGTGATGCTTAACGCAGATGGTGAGTTTTTGAATGGATACGGAATCGAAGAGAATACGATTGTAACGCCGGTTTCTATCAGCGCCACACAGGATAATGGATTTGTAGTCTTGGGGGAATATTCGCGTGATTTTGACGCTGATTTTAGCGCCGCTACAGTGACAGTGCCCAGTGTTGGTCCAATGAATTATATGGACATTTTCATCTTGAAGCTGAATCAAAATTTTGGTTTTGAATGGGTGAATCGAATGGGCAATGGTATTGGCAATCACGGTGGGTATTGTATTCGTGAATCGCCCCAAGGTGAATTGTTGGCCTCAGGTTTTAGTGGTGGAGGAGCTATAGATATCGACCCTGGTAGCGCTGTATTTAATGTTGAAGGTGGATCCATTAATACGACAACATCGTTTCTTTTGAGGATGGAGGCTGATGGTTCCTTTCTATGGGGAGAGCAGTTGTCCGATAGTGCGATTTGCACCTTGAAGGCGCTTGATTTTCTGAGTAACGGCGATGTAATTGTTGCCCTCAATGCAGGACAGGAGGTGACGTTTTCTCCGCATATTAACTACAGTCAGACGCTCTATGATCCCGCAGCTTTTTATACTTACATCTTTATGATAGGGAAGATTGGATATGGTGTTCCGACTACATTTGGATCTTTGAATCATGAGTCTTTGGTTCTCTTTCCGCAGCCGGCTTCGAATCAGTTGACTATTGAAGGAAATTTCAAAACCCCAGGCGCTTATCATATCGTGGATGTACACGGGAAGCTGGTGTTAGCGGATGAGCTGCGCGGTTCGTTGATTCACATCGAGACTCTTACTCCGGGATACTACGTGCTTGTATTGGAAGACAGCGCAGCAAGAATTCCTTTTGTGAAGTGCCAGGAATAAGAGGTAGGCGTTGTTAGTGTTTCTTGTTTATTATTTAACCGCATTGGCGCCGAGAGCGCAAAGAATCTCTGCGTTCTCGGCGACTTTGCGGTTAAATAAAAATTGTCCCTTGCTATGTGGCGGCCGAGCGAAGCCGAGGCCATGTTGTTGCTCAAATGTCCAGGTCCCCGAGCGGAGTCGAGGGGCGGTTACATTGTAGTCATTTTTTAATTAACCGCAATGGCGCCGAGAGCGCAAAAAACTTCTGCTCACTCGGCGCCTCCGCGGTTAAAAAAAATTGAAGGTTGAAGGTTGAAAGTTGCAGGATTTCGCCCCCTGCAATCCTGCAATCCTGTGTTCTAATATCCATCATTCTGTTGTTTGAATTCAGAACAATTTATTATCTTCGTGCCATCACTTAAAATCATGTACGCATGAAGAACGAACTCACTCCTCAACAAATGGGAAAGCAAATAAGCCGGTTGCGAAAAGAGAAGGGCTGGTCGCAAGAGGAGCTTGCTTCAAAAATTGGCGTATCGCGTCCGTCCCTCGCGCAATTGGAACTGGGTAATCGAGGGCTTTATATATCCGAACTACAGCAGCTGTCAAGGGTGTTGAACTTCTCTCTCGATGATTTCGTCTCCAGTCGGATTGAAGAACGCGAAGTATCCTATGGACGTGAAACCAAGGCCAAGAAAAAGGAATCGGAACGCATACCGACGCCGACATTTCACGTATCCAAACTGCGGAATATACTCCTGTATCTATTGGAACATTGCGCCGGAAAACCCAATGTGAACGAAGTTGTTCTGGAGCGAATAATCTATTTCGCCGATTTCAATTACTACGAAATTTATGAAGAACATCTAAGCGGTTTGAAGTATCGTAAACTAGCCTCCGGTCCCTTTCCTTCTCGTTTGGATGGAGTGCTCTTGGGAATGATAGACGATGGTCTTCTTCAGAAAGTAAAGGTTCCGGCGAATGCTTCTACCACCATTCCCAAAGGCGCTATTCGTTTTTTACCGCTTCACAAAGCGAACTTGACCGAAATGAAGGCAAGCGAAAAGGAAACACTGGATCAAGTGCTGTTACAAATGAGCGATTGGTCAGAAGAGGCTATAGTTGAATATACGCTACGCGATATGCCTGTTTACACAACACAGGCAGGCAAGGAAATCAATTTTGAACTCACTTTTTATCGCGAGGCTCCCTATTCGGTGAGGAGATATGCTTAGACAAACGAATCCATCCCTCCCTTGCACCTATGTTATTCGATGAACTCCATGAATTTGGTCGCGATAAGAAACGTTTGGCAAAACGGTATCGCAGTATCGATGATGACCTGAAAATTGTGAGGCAAGTTCTCTCAGCCTTTCCCAATGAAAGACCGCCTTTTAGTTTTCAAATCAATAATCTTGGGATAGATACATGTGTAATCAAGGTTAAGAAAATCGCCTGCAGATCCATTCCCGGAAAGGGCGTCAATACGGGTCTTCGACTTGTGTATGCTTATTTCAGAGAAGCTAGTCGGATTACATTTATTGAGCTTTACCACAAGAGTGATAAAGAGAATGAAGACCGTGATCGCATTTTGAGGAATTTCGGTTAGTGATGGGAGCGCAGTTGGAGTTTTTTTTTTAACCGCAGAGGCGCAGAAAACGCAAAGAATATCTGCTAACTCGGCGTTTTATATGGGAGTTTTTGCCGCCACCTGCAATCCACGTTCATTTTTACTGCAAATTGAAATTGTCCTTTCGTGTAAAATATATTGCCGATGAAATGTGTCGCCCCTCTGGGGCTTGTTTCGCGAATTGCTATCTTTTCGCTATTGATATTTCGCCCCTACGGGGCTAATGATGGCGGGTCGCTTTGTATCGGTATGTTGCAATCGTCGGGTGAAAGTGAATAATGATCAATAATTATATGCCACCCGAAATCCTACAATCCTACAATCCTACAATCCTTTCTCTGCTAACTCGGCGACGTTGCGGTTAAATAATTTCGTCACACGCCTACTTAGCGGCCGATCGAAGCCGAGGGGCGGTTCGCCAAACCTCATTCTCTTTCTCATTCTGTTTCTCGCTCTGGAATTTTTTCTAGAATGAGAGCGAGAAAGAAAAACAGAGTGAGTGGCTGCACCCCCAGTCCTCACTCCCCGGTCCCCCGAACCCAACCATCATACTCCTCCAAAATCGCCTTACTCAACAGCTCCGCCATCTTGCGGGCGCCGGCGGGTGTGAAGTGCGTGTAATCAGGGCCGGCGTATTGCGGATTGTGGTTCACCCAGGCAATCATCGAGTTGCGTCCGCCCATGACGGAGAACATGTCCCAGAATGCTACACCTTCAGCGAATGCCGCCGCCTTCATGCCTTCGTTGAGTTGTTCGAGATAGGGCCAGGTTTGATACACGCCGTCAATCGATGTGCTCATGTCGGATGGTCCGATTACGATAATTGCCGCCTGCGGACGCATGGCTTTAAAGCGACGAATGATCTCGCCAAACGATTGTCCGTGACGATAAGCCGAAGCCTCACCACCCAGATGCGGCACACTGTTGCCTCCGAATTGCAGGATGAACAGTTCTCCTCCCAAATCATCGAGTACCGGTTGCATCGAGGAGGCATTTACCCGACGAAAGGCTCCGCCATCATTTCCGCGCAAGGCAATGTTGCTCACGCCAACACCTTGTGCACCATTCAAACTTATCGAGTGCACATCCGGACTAGTCACAGCTTTGAAATTGAGTCGCAGACGTTTTGTACGACTGCTCACCGACCATTTGCGCGATTGCACTCCTTGCGCAGGCATAACGGTTTCGGTTGAAATCACTGAATCGCCTGCGATGAGCGAAAGTTCAAACGGTGCGGATGGGTTGGAGAAATAAAGCATCGCTTCTTCATGTTGCTTGCAACGCGCCGTAGCCATCGACGAAGGACGAAGTTCAAGCCAGGCTTCTGTAGTATCGCTTGAGGTGGTTTCCACATCCGTAAAACGAGCGAATGAACACAGCGCACCGAAGTTGTTATGCTTGCACTTGCCGTCGTCATAGCCATAGGAGGTGTAGCGTTTCCAATTGCTGCTTTGTTGCTGAAGGATATTGCCGCTACCGGTAATCGGCACGGGACAAACGAGTCCGCAACCGTTGCCACCAAATCGCGATTGCAGCTTCTCGCGAAGCACATTCGTCATGCGGTCACTTTCGATTTGCGAATCGCCGTAATGAAAGACATGCACACGACGCTCGCCTTGCGCAGCTTCTTCGAGAGAACGGAAGAAATAGTGAAACGATGTGGCATCGGCATTCGCAAATTGCAGCGAAGCAATGGATTCCTTGCGGGCATAGTTGACGGCAGTATCCACGGGCTCGGCAGCCAGTGAATCCAATGCGGCCAAGTGCGCGTCAATGTCAGGCGCGGGAATAACTGCAGTTGTATCAGCCTTGCCAAACCACGGCTTGAAGTTCAGCTTCACCTCGCCGAGGGCAATGCCGTTGTCGGGGAAGAGAAAAGCCACCAGGGCAGTGGCAGCGGCCAGTGCGACGAGTACAAGCAGGGTATGATGCGGTCTGATAATCTTCATGGCCCGAATGCGAGGGCAAAGTAACGCCTATTGAATGACCTTGAATTCCGTGCGACGATTTTTGGCGCGGCCGGCATCGGTGTCGTTGGTCGCTACAGGCAGGGTTTCGCCATAACCTTTCGCAGTAAGGCGATCGGCGGCGATTCCTTTTTTCACCAGATAACTCACCACGCTGGCCGCACGTTGATCGGAGAGGAGTAAGTTGGCTTCATCGCTTCCGACATTATCGGTATGACCGCCAATCTCGATTTTCTTTTCCGGGTTTTGCTGGAGCAGCGTTACCAGGCGGTCGAGCTCTACCATGGACGCCGGCAACAGGTCATATTTATTCGTTTCAAAGAACACGTTGTTGAGCACGATCGTCGCACCCGGACGTAACTTCTGCAATTGAATGTTGAGTTTGTAGGGCTCGTATCCCTTGAAGTTTTTCAGCGAAAAATTTTCAGAATGGAAGAGGTATCCTTCTTTGCTCACGTTGAGCGCGTAGTCTTTACCACCGGGAATGCACAAGAGAAAATCACCGGTGCCTTTGTTACTGTAGGACTCCGTAATCGTTTTACCGGTTTCCAAATCAATCAACTCCAGATGCGCTTCCAGTTTTTTGAAACTGAGTTTGTCGCTCACCACGCCTTCTACATACGTCACCAGCGAAGGGCGCACACGCTCAGGCATGTTGAATTGATACAGGTCTAAGCCTCCCTGACCACCGAAGCGGTCGCTGGCAAACAGCGCGATGTCACCCTTGGCAGTTACTTGAATCGAGTTCTCGTCTTTATACGTATTGATGGGGTAACCGAGATTAACGGGGGCATCCCAATCGCCGTTGGGCAACAAGCGGCTCATGAAGATATCGAGTCCGCCCATGCCGGAATGCCCGTTGCTACTGAAGTACAGGGTGTGACCATCGGGGTGAATCATGACGCTTTCTTCTTCGAACACGGTATTTACGCGACCGGGTACTTTCATGGGCACGGCCCATCCACCATCATCTCGCAAGTAGCTGTAGAAGATGTCTTGCTCTTTGATTCCGCTTGCGGTGCGCTTGCCTCTAACGAAGTAGAGTGTGCGACCGTTGGCGGCGAAGCTGGGCTGGCTTTCCCAGGTGCCGCTATTGATGTTGTCGCCCATATTTTCGGCAGGTGTCCAGCCGGTGGCGGTGCGCATGGAGTAGAAGAGGTCGCAACTGCCTTTGCCTTGTCGGGTGCCGCCCCAGGAGCCATCCGCTGATTCGCATGCGGTGAAGATGAGCATTTGACCATCGGCGCTGAGGGTGGGAGCTCCCTCGTTTTTGGTGGTGTTGATTTCAGCCACGGGTTGCGCGGTTTCCCAGCCGTCGGTTCCTTTTTTCGCCAGAAAGAAATCCTCTTGCTTGCGTCCCGCTGTTTGCGGATCTACGAGCAGTCGTGTGAAGAGGAGGGTACGTTCGTCGGCGGTGATGCAAGGGTAATACTCATTGAACTCGGTGTTGACCTCCGGGCCGAGGTTTATCGGCTCGAATGGAACGGGGTATTGCAGTGCGCGCTTGGCGAAGATGCAACTGCTGAGGATGAGTTGCGCGCGCTTCTCCTGCTTCATGTCTTGCTTGGGATAGGGGATGAATTTGGAAATGGCTTTTTCTGTCTCGTCGTAATTGCCTTGCGAGAAGTAGCATTCGGCGAGCATCATCCAAGCTGCAGGATAGAATTTCTCATCGAGTTGAATCGCTTTTTTCAAAGGATCGATGGCCTTGTCGGTTTGTCCCGTTTCATCGTAGAGTTGCGCGAGCATGAGCTGGGCTTCAATGAAATCAGGCTTCTCCGCAGTCAGCTTAATCATCATGTCCAATGCCTGCGTATAGTTGAATTGATCATAGACAGCCAGCGCTTCTTCAAACGCCTTGATGGCTTTTTTGTCTTTGATGGTGTAGGTGCGATTGGGCTGCGCGGCCAGTTGAAGGGCGGGCAACAACAATAGAATCCAGAGGAGTTTTTTCATGTCCTGCGTGCTTGACAACAATTGGGCCTCAAGGTAAAAACGAAGTCAATTGCCGTAGGCGCCGCGCCGGCGAGTTATGAATTGTTGGCGTTGATAAGTGGGAGGATTGCTATTCCGAAAAAATGCGGAAGCGCTTGAAGCTCTTGGATTAGTTGGTCTTCGTTACGCACGCAATAATGCGCAAAGGAGCACCACTGCCCTGCGCGACTTTCATAGGAAGCGCCACGACATACGCACCGGTTTCGGGCAGTGAATCGAGGTGGGCCACATTTTCAAAACCGGGAATATTATGTTCCATCAGCAAGCGGTGGGTGAGGAAGTCGGTCGATTGTCCGTAGTCGAGGCTGGGTGTATCGAGACCAACGGCTTTCACCTTTCTGTTTTTGACGATCCAGTCGGCGGCTTCTGCAGCGATGCCCGGAAAGTGAAGCTGCGGGATGGCTTCAGCGCCGCGAAGGCTCGTCCCGAAGTACGTTTCGCGATTGGGATAATAGCGGCCATAGCCGGTGCGGAAGAACACGATTTTATGGTCGATGGTTGTCGCATGTTGCTCTTCCCACCGCTGAATATCCATGGAGCCCACGCGGTAGTCTCTGTTTTGCAGTGCGTCGCTACTCACGTCGATAACCACGGCTTCACCCGTGAGACTCGTTAACGGCACCGCATCAGTGGATTCGCGTCCTTCGGCGAAGTGCACCGGTGCATCGAGGTGCGTGCCTCCATGTTCGGGCGTGCTCAGCGAATACGAGCTATAGAAATACCCCATGGGCGACACTCCTTTAAAGTCCACCGAGTGTTTGAAACCATTGGCATTATTGGGCCAATACAGCGTGGTGCTGTCGAAGGGATAGGTGAGGTCAATCCATTTGACGTCGGCGAAAGGTTGCGAGACGCTGTGTGGTTCTTGCTGCGTGCAGGCAACAAGAGCAGCCAATAGCAAGAGATACACGAGAGCGGGCGTGGGATTGGATTTCATGGGGGGTAATGTTAGGGGGAGCTAAAACGATTGTTTATTCTTAAAACATGAAATTGCGTTGTGCTAGTTCATCTTTCCAAAAGACCTAATAAATCATCCTGAATTTGCTGCCAGGGTTGATTCAAATTCAAGGTGTAAATGCGAAGGGAGTGATTCGCCAATTCGTATTGCTCATCAATGGTGATTCCTGCGGTGGGATAGAGCAATATTCCTGAGCAATGGGCATTTCCGGGATGGGAGGGGTCGAGTGATAAGTTGCTGAGGTATGCGTATAGCTGATAGAGGTGAGCACTGCGGAAATGCATGTTGCCTTCCTGTTTTTGTATCAATGCATGGGCGTAATATTTAACTTCTATGATACGCTTTTTCTCAATAGAGGCTAACGTTATATCGGTTTCCATGCGCGGAAACAGCTTGATATCACCCGCAGAGGTAGGAGAGAATTTCCATGAAATATGTTTGCTATCGGCCGTGTAAGTTTTTTGTTTCCTGCGGTAAAAATTGCGGATGAAATTTTCAAAGAGGTGCGCCATTTTTTTCTCGTCACGCAGAAAATCTCTGAAGTATCGTTGCTCACCGCGCTCATGCACTCCGGTATTGTGAAATACCAATTCACAGATGTTCATCAAAAAAAGGTACAGGGCATTGCCGGAGTGAATACTCACACGACGAAAATGAGCAGACTGGAGTTCGATGCTATCCACTGATTCCATGCGCATAATATGATTTCGCAATGATTTTCTCAACTCTGGCTTCATCGAATCCACTCGCGACAGGCGTTTCAGTATTGCTTTGATGATTTGGTTGGGTAATATGTTGGGAGTGAAATCATCGAATCGACAGTGCGCTTTTCCCTGGTGTCTGAGCAGACGGCGCTCCGATATATCGAAGTTAATCCGGCCCTTTATGCCGGCAATTTCAGCTTCTGCTTCCAAGTAGTCATGGGTTAGTCCTCTTTTGAGTAATTTGTCTGTTGAATCAATAAGCACAGTCGCTAACAGCGATTCAATAGAATCAAAATCGTCGTGGTTGACTTTTACCAAATCCGCGAACTCAAGCTTATCCCAGGCATAGCAAAGCAGGTAGTAAATATTTTCAACAGGAATGGTCATGAAACAAGGTTGCGCAGCAGACTAACTTGCTCTTTCCATTTGGATTCATTATCGAACCAATACTCACGAAGCAAGGGTTCAATTTCCAAATCAATTATATGACTCAGCCATTCTGAGGGCTGCTCTATAAATTGGGAAGGCGTGAAATAGCTATGTCCCACTTTAAACCCACTGCCTAAACTGCTATCATCTTGAATGCTTTTGTTGAGTGATGCGATAGCATGGATGAGCTTGGTTGAAAAGTCATCATCGATTCCTTTTCCGCGCAGATGATTTTGAAAACGAGTATTAAATGCAGGCTCAATTTGAATAAACGCGAAACGACGTCGCAACGCATAATCCACAAGGGCCAGCGAGCGGTCGGCTGTATTCATAGTGCCTATGATGTGCACATTTTTTGGAATGCTGAAGGTTTTGGACTTAGCGCCATAAGTGAGCGATACTGCATAGTGTTCATCGCGTTTGTCATGCTCGATGAGCAGCATAAGCTCACCGAAAATTTTACTGAGATTACCGCGGTTTATTTCATCGATAATGAAGTAGTAGTCGTTTGCATCATCTTTTGCCGCATCCATACAAAACTGATAGAATACGCCGTTGGTTAGTTTGAAATTGCCGTCTTCGTTGGGACGGAAACCTTGCACAAAATCCTCATAAGAGTAGCTTTGATGGAATTGGACCATTTTAATACGTTCGTCTTCTTTTTTCGCTTCTTTTAAAAAAAGTTGAGCAAGGCGTTTGGCGATGTAGGATTTGCCAACGCCAGGAGATCCCTGTAGTATGATGTTTTTCTTGTGTTTAAGCGCTTGAAGAGCTTTGTCAATCGTTTCATTTTCGACAAAAACTTCTGAATCGAATTTATTGCGATCATATGAATTGAGTTTAACAGTCAAATCTGACCGAGATTCGTAAATGACATCATATTCCTCCTTTGTTAGTCTGAATAGGCTCCCTTGAAGGTTAGGCAAGTAGTCAGCTTGTTGTAAGCCGGAATGATTTGATAATTGTTCAAAGGTCATCCCATCACTGATGCGCTCATTCAACTTGAAATAGAAGACTTCTTGTTGAAGTGATTCATCGAATTGCAGCTCCTGTGTTACTTCAAAAATTGCTTGTATACGTTTTTCGGGTGCCGACTCATATCCAATCAATAAATCGCCCTTTTTCAAATTCTGAAAGTTATCGTATCGCTGGCGCTTATTGCCGTTCTCGTTTATCGAGGTATAGAACTGCTCTTCTCCAATAGCCATGTCGGCCATTTTCCAAATCTTAGGGTTAGCGCATAGAAGGTAGTAGTTCTTGATTCCAAGGTTGTTCTTCGATTCCGAGCGTTTTGGTTGTAAATTTTCATCAGCCCATTCCTTGTATTTAGATCGCACGTATTGCAAAACTTCAACCTCTGATAACTGAGCAATTTCTCTTCCTTTATCGGTAATCATCCAGCCTTTTCCAATTTCTTCGTTCCCCCGGGTGATTAGGTTTGATTTGACAGCATTGATGGAGTAGAACTTGAGGATGCTCTTCCATTTAGTATCCCGAGTTCTTTCATTTACAATCAATTCCCATGGTGTAAAGGTTAAGCGTTGCTCAACTGCTTTTAGAATATCTGAAACAGGCATGCGCTTGCCGGTTTCGGACAAAACCATTAGTGCTGCCTTCAATGTTTTGGCTGCAGCGGCCACACTCGGTGCCTTTAATTTATCGTGATTACTCATTCTCTGATTTGTTATTGCGAATATAATTCTCTCCCCCCTCACATCCCCCCGCCCAAATGCTTCTCCAGCAACTCCAGCTCCTCGCGCTGCACATTGGCGTTGTGGATGGCCACTTGTCGGATCCATTGCATGCCGCGGCGGAAAGTCTTGACGTAGAGTTGCAGGTGGTTCATGATGAGGGCGGCGCGCTCGGGTTCTTTTTCGTCTTTGAGACTGATGACGCTCTCCAGAATATAATAGTCGCCGTGGCGTGACCAGCGACTGCCCGCACGGTCGCGCGGAAGTTCGATGAGGCTCGCGCGTGAACCCTCACCGATGTTTTGCGTTTCCACACCAACATCGGTGCGCTGCAAGTCGCGGTGCAATACTTCCCGCTCAAGAGCATCGGCGCACTGCACCAACGAACGAAATGCATGGCACACTTCATCCGCACTGAGCGGATTCTTTTCAATGGTTTTCAAAAACAAAGGCAGTTCCACCGTCATCGAAACATACCATTTCGAACGCTTCCGCTCATGCGGAAGGACGCAGAGTTTGATGCCCGGCAAATAGTATTGTTTCAGGTGCGGGAACTCCTGAAAGACCTGTTTGAAGCGGTTGAGCTTTTGATGGCCGGCCAGTGGAGTCGACATGCGCAAGCAATACACCGTTTGGTCAAAGGCGCTGCTGCCGATAGGGTCGAATACCATTTCAATGCGCACCGGTTGACGCCGTCCGCCGGGCAGCACAGGATCGACCAGCAAACTGTATTCATCCGTCCCGACGATGCGAAAAATCTCTAGGGGCAACGCGGACATTTCTTCCAATGCTCCTACAATCGACTCTTGAATTTCATTGAGGGAAAAGCTGTCGATGGCAATCACCGGCGTTGGTATCCCATCGAAGTCCTTCACCAAAGCAGGGTAGGGATCGTTCATGCTACCCACCGAAGGCTTTCGTAAAAGCTCTTTCCAGTCAATACTGTCTTCGGGTTCGATGTCGGATTCACTGTTGCGGTTGGCTTGAATGCCTTTATCAATTAGGGTTTCTTCGCGAAACTTTCGGCGCATGAAACGACGCATGTGGTCTTCATCGACACTGTTGCGCAAATACGGATAGTAGATGTCGAGTGTAGCGGCAGCATCCTCATTCAGACGGCGCTCAATCTTCCCGAACATGCGGTCCACGCGCCCAATACGCTGCTCATTGTCGCCCGGTGTCCAGGCCATGCCGTAGTGATAAATCGTGTCGCAGAAATGTTGCAGATTCACACCCTCTTGCAATACCGATGTTGACACCAATACATCGGGAAAGAAGGGCGTATTGAAACTCTTCAGCATCGCCTGGTTCGAGTTGTCGGCATTGTAAGGCACAATAGGCTGTGCATTGCGGAAATTATCCCAGTTCTCTCGAATCAACGCACGCCGACTCGGAATGTTGAACACCTTGCCGTAAATCGTGGTGAAATGAAGTATGCTCTCTTGCACCTGATCATACAGTCGCCAATGCTTCAGTGATTTTCTAACTTCTTCAATCCACCGCATATAGACCAGCCGTGGATCCCGATCGAGTGTTCCCGATACGTTGACATACAACGCATAGAGTTGCACAAGTCCCTCCGAAGCAAGCATGGTCCCTTTCTCCACAAACGCACACAAGGCCTCCCGCTCATAGGCGTCAAGCGCAGTATACGCGCTGATGACGGCCTGCTTTCGCTCCGAAATCATGGCTTCGTCATGCTTTAGAACGTCCCAGAATACGGTGAAGAACGTTTCCACTCGCTTCATCGGAATGGAGCGTTTTTCCAACGGTGCTCGCAACTCCAGCTCGGTACGAATGTCCTCTGCAGTGGCTCTGTCCGTAAGTCTCGACAATCGATGGCGCAACGCCGACAGGTAGTAATTCTCTTTGCCTTCACTCTCGCCATCGTAATCAAATACCTCGAGGTTTTCATAAGGAAGGTCGAACTGATCGGCGCCCGGCGAGAAGAAGAGCGTGAAAGGCCCAATCTTCGAGTGACTCAGGCGCAAACGGAACAACGAGGCATGCGTGCTCGTTGGCTGCTCGGATTTACTCACCTTGAAAAGCTCCAATACCTTCGATTGCGGAATATTGCTGCGACCTTCTGCTTCTTCCTTGGTGGCCTCATCGTCAGATTGGACGCTTTGTAGGTAGCGATTGAAGAGCCGACGATTGAGCTTCTCATAAGAAAGTCCCGATAGATCTCCCGTTTGCAGTTGCTTCCAGAATTGTCGGTCGTGGGCTTCCAGCACGCGCTGAGCAACCTCAAATACAGAGGCAATGCGTCGCACAAACACAACCGCCTTTTCGCGAGCATGATGGGTAATCAACCGATCGACCAGCTCATCATATTTCGGATGACCGGGATGTTGCTTGAATATGTTAGCGTATTGTTGTGATAGGCTCTGCAGAATATGCGCATCAGCACCTCGGCTGAAATCACCTCGTTGTTCGTTTCCGCTTTCCTCCTCGCCGGTTGACGGGCGCGATATTTTCTGCGGTATCAACTCGACACCTTCCAGGTAGCGCAGCATTCGCGTGATACCGCGACCTCCCGATTTCTGCTGCTGCTTGATGGCTTCTTTGGCGAGTTCATGTTGATATAAGCCAAAGAACATTTCGCCCAATGGGTCAGCGCTAAAGTCACTGGCGTGATCCAGTTCTTCGCGATAATTATACTTGTTGAAGCCCGCTGTCCCCAACCGTCGCAGCCGTCGGACGCACAAGGCATTGAGAATGTCGTTGGGTTCCGCATCCCTAAAGGCGTCGGTGAAGTAGGAAACAATGTTGCGAACATCCTTGGCCGAGCCATGATTGGGTGTTGCCGTCAGCAATAAGACTTGCTTGGCAATGCGTGTCTTTGTTTTGGATGATTCACCGAAAAATATATTGGCGGTTTGCGTTCGAATGCTCGAGCTTTCCGAATGACGGAAGTAGTGCGCCTCATCCACAATGATTAAATCGAAATAGGGCTTTCCCTTTTCGGCGTGCCGGTCAATTTCATTGCGGAGTATGCCCGCCAGTTCAGGGATGCAGTCGGGTGATTCGCTACGGATTTTACGGCCAATGTCATCCAGCGGCGAAATACCCAGCGATTTCAATCGCGGCATGGTAAGATCGCCCGACATCAATGCACTGAAGGAGGAGATTTTTCCCAGAAAAAACTTTCCCCAACCTTGTTGAACCGAGCGCACGAGTTCATACAGATTGCTGCAATAGATGAGTTCGTTAAGCGCTTGCTGCCCCACGATGCTCTTCACGACGTTGTCGTTGTGACGGTAGTGCTTGCGAATGAACTGCTGATATTCACCCTGCCAATTGCGGGCGATTTCTTCGCGAGGCACGAGCACAAGTATGCGTGCCTTCGGATTTTCACGCCACATCGCAGCGCATACACTCAAGGCTTGAATGGTTTTTCCCATGCCTACTTCGTCGGCCAATAGCGCCACACGATGTTGCTGCATCAGGTTATACACCTTAGCCGTGCCGAGCGCCTGAAGATGGCGCATACCGGGATTTCCGGGCTCATACTGCCAATTCGGGTCCGACGAATCGAAGGTGATGAGTTGCGATATGTACTCTGGGGTAATGTGCATGCGGATTAACTGAGACGTTCATTCACGAACGCCGTCCACTGATTGATTTGGCGAATAGAATAGTCGTATTTCGTTTGCAATAGTTGTTTGAGTTCCTTTTCCGGTAGCATCAGAGGCTCTATGAATTCATCCTCGATTTTGATGGATCTATTATAATAGTCGATGATGGTGTTGAACTTGGAAATAATGAACCAGAGGTAAATACCATTTTCCGAAAAAGACGTAGTGACCTTTAGCTGCTCATTCATTAAGTGCTTTTTGATTTCCGAAATGTTTCCCGGTACAACACGACCAATCTTGCGCAGGCGCGCGTCACGCTCATCGCTTTTTCTGGCTTCTGAAATACTTTTCTTCAGACATTCCAATGCATAGAAGGTGTTGAACCAGCCTTGGTAGTTGTGCGTTTGAAGATCGATGGTACGATTGGTTTCAATGCCATCAATCACCTCGCCCGAATAGTTGACCACCTGCCATTCGCTGTGCCGCTCGGGTGTTTCATCCATCCAGCTCATCATGCAATCGCTCAGGTTTTGATAGCCGTTTACAGGGCGAAACGACAGTCCACGCTCGCGCATGTAGCCTTGATAAACGACTTGCCCTTGTTCATCTTTTACCGTGAAGAAACGATCGTTCAGGAAGCGCATTTCAAACGACTGAATCGATTGTCGTTCCTTCCAGCGTGATACGGGAAGCTGACCAAGCCCCGGAATCGTAATGGAGCTTGTGCCGGGGATTCGAGCGCGCAGGCTCTCGAAGTCCGGTGAAAGCAATCGCACATGGCGTTGCTCCCAATCGAGTAGCAGATCGACCACGAACGAGCGTGATGCCACGGCGGTTTCATCCTCGTCGTTGATTTCGCTTGTATCGCAGCAGGTTGGATTATGCAAGGCACTCAGCGTTACCGTTTTTTCAATTGATTGACGTTCTGCCGCGCTCAGTCCGATTACTACTCCCGCTTCGATGTTGTTGCCACCGCCGTCGGAGAGGTTCATCCCGGCTTGCGTCATATTCCACGATCCGATGGCTACAGCATTGGACGTGAGCCAGACTTTGGCGTGCACGAATACATCGGGATCAACGCCCGTAACGTCTTCACGCATGAATTGGACGTGCTCTTTGGCGGCCTTATAATTCTCGGCTTCAATGCGAATCTTCTGAAGTTCGTTGGTAGCCGGAATGACCTGAATGGCATTCCAGCCGCGTGTTTGCAGGTGTGCGATGACATCGCTCAAGTGCTCGCTGAAATACGGACTCCAAATGCGCAGTTGCTCGGTCTGACCTTTCTTACGCAAAGCATCAAGCCAAAAGCTATCATTCAGGCTGCTGTGAAATTTCCACGAAGGAGCAATCACTCCTTTCTGTTTGCGCAGTCGCTGCAGCACAGCGGTGGATTCGAGGTTGCTCAGCGTGACAAGTCTTGAAAAGAAATCATGAACCGCAGTGGCGTTTTCGGCATCTTCAATGGGTTGGAGAAAAAAGCATTCGCGATTGCGCGCCCATCCGCTCAAGGTCATGTTGAACGATCCCGTTAGCAGCCAGAATTGTCCGCGGTCGTTTTCGAAGAGAGCGACCTTGGGGTGAAACACACCGCCTGCAAATTGATTGTCGAGGAGCTGTGGATCAATAGCGTGAAGGTCAACTGTAGTCAGCTTCGGCTTACCGGTGCTCACCAGGGCGCGCGCATCATAAAACACACGCACATCGAGGTGCTCGTTTGGGTGTTGATCATGGAGCGCATTGCTGATGACTTCATAATCTTCCGGTCGGCTCATGTCACGCGCATCCATGCCCAGCAGGGCGCTCAGAATATATTTCTCGAAAAAACCAATGTCCAGATTGAAGGTAGTAAACCACGCGGTGCGGATGCGCCCCATCTCCTCGATGCGACTTTTCCAATAGGCGTATAGCTGAATTCCCGGCTGCATGCTACAAACTGTTTTGAATGAATTTCAGGCTGTCGAGGTAGTAGGAATGAAGCCAAGGTTTGCGTTCGATGTAGCGTTCAATTGTAGCGTATTGCGACGACAGGGAAGGAGCGTAAAAATGATGCAACGTGGAATCGTTTTGCAATTGCACCCATGAACTGCCGCCGCGGCCTTGCATGATGGAGGCGTGATAAGTCAGCAGTGCTTGCACCCATTCATGCAGATCACCTGGTGCTTGCGCCAGTTGCGTGAGTTTTTGCAATCGGGGTAGCGCAGGGTTGGGATCAAACGTGATCGATTCTTTCCAGATTGCCCGGAGTTGTTCCAGTTCCGCACGATGGTCTTCTATTTTTTTCACCCCGCGTTGCGCTAAAAAACGAAGGATGAATTCACCGTGCGACAAGAAGGGAGCGACTTCTAGGATGGACTTCACTTTGATCCATTCTTCGGGTTCATCAGCAACGAGTGGCAGCGCTTCGCGAAAGACGCGTTCATAAGGAATGGGTCCTGCCTCTGTTGCATGCATGCGAAGCGATTGAAATGCCGCCATTCCTGCACCGCGACGAATACCCAACTGATCGAGCCAGAACTCCTGTGCAAGCGGATGCAACGCTCGCTTGCCGAAAGCACTGCGATACCCCGCAAGCAGTGATGCAAACTGTGGGTCGTGTTCCGCTTGTCGCAGCAAAACAAAGGGATGCCCTTTGGTGCGCTTCACGAATAGAACGGAACGGATGTAGTTGATGAGCAATGCCCGCAAGTCGTTTACGCTTGACCAGGCCTCCAGCCAAGGCGCACATTGGTACCACGTTTCGAGTTGGCGCGGATGATCGTACCGATAAAAACGGTCGAAGAATCCCATTTCGATGAGCGGATTTTTATAGCGCCCGCTCATGCCCATGACGATTTGCCGTTTCAGGATGCCATGGTTGCGAGAGGCCCGCAGCACATAGCCTTGAGGGTCGCCACTATTCTTGACGCTGCGCCATTTGGACAGACCGAGCACGCCATTTTTCTCCACCGCAATGGAGGTATCATAATCATCACTAAAGGCAATGGTCGATACATCTTCCATGAAAATCAGCAGACCGGATTTCATTTCAAATTCGCTTTTCCAGTCGCTGTAGTGTTTGAGGGCGTTTTCTATTTCGTCTGAATACTCCTCGAAGAGCGAACGTAACACGGCGTGATGAAATACATTCAGCGTGAATACCCGCGCATCGTTAGCGATGGTGGTGAGTCGGTCTTTGAAGATGGCTTGTCCGTATGTTGTCCAAATCGCGCTGATTCCCATCGGGTCAACGGATGACTCCTGACTTAATTCAAGGTCGGGAAGGGTGAACAGCGCGGTGAGCATAGAAATCGTCGAGGTGAGTGGCAACGAAAATAGTGCTTGCACCTTTACAAATTAAGCCTGCTAAAACTCCGCTTCAACCTCCACCACCAGCCACTCGCCGCTCACGGGGTGACGAAACTCCATGCGCTCGGCGTGCAGGTGGAGTCGGTTGGCGCGACGACCGTAGAGTTCGTCACCGACGATGGGGTGATTCATGCCTAGTGTGTGCGCTGCATGCACGCGCAGTTGGTGCGTGCGACCCGTAATCGGGTAGAAGTGAACGCGGGTTTTACCTGCGCTGCGTTCGATGACTTCCCAACGCGTTTGTGCAGGCTTTCCGTGCTCATAGCATACGAGTTGTCGCGGACGATCATCGAGGTCGACGCGCAAAGGCAGATCCACCATGCCTTCGTCTGATTCCAGTTTTCCTTCTAATACGGCGACATAGCGTTTCTTCACTTCGCGCTTGATGAACTGACTTTGCAGGTCGATGTAAATCTCCAGCGTTTTTGCGGCGAGGAGCAATCCGGAAGTGGACATATCCAAACGATGCACGATGAGTGGACCGGTAGCTGTTGGATATTTCTCTCGTAGCCTTGTCAGCACTGAGTCTTTGATGCGCTTGCCTGGAGCCGACAGAAATTCATGCGGCTTGTTGATGACCACCAAATGTTCATCTTCCCAAACGATGCTCAGCTCCTTTCCTTCAGCGGGATTGTGTTGCAGCGGATTCTCCTCCAGGTTCAAGCCTTGCAGCATGTGCCCGAGAATCGGTTCGCACTTTCCGCGACAAGCAGGGTAGTAGTGACCGTGAATGCGCACCTCTGTTTTGGGCGATTGTCCCCACCAAAACTCAGCCAGTGCGACTGGCTCGAGTTGATTTAAAAACGCATATTGAAAGAGTTTCGGTGCAGCGCATTCTCCGGCACCAGCGACGGGACGACCTTCCAACGTGTCTTTGAAAATGTCGCCCACACTGCGCTTCTCCAGCGCCTTGTTGACGAAATAAAATTGATCAAAGATTTCGTTTTGCAATGCCGCTGAACGCTGCTTGCGTTCTTCTTTCAGTTTGTCGATTTCAATATGAAACTCCGCAACAATGTTTTCCAGAACAGATACACGTTCTTTCCATTCCTTTTTCAGCTTCTTATACTGATAGTGATCCGAAATACTTTCATTGCCCAATAGCTTGAGCGCTTGTTCACGTTCTTGATCGGAGTGCTGTTGCTCTAATTCGCTGCGCCGTTCTGCACGTGCTGCTTTTCGCTGTTGATTGTCTCTTTTTAAACCTGCGATTTCCGTTTCAGATTGATGCGTTGCTTCACGCAAGTTTTCCAATGCAAGGAGATAATCAGTGCTTTGTTCCAAGGCCGCAACACGCTCATTGATTTGCGTAATTACCGCTTCGCCCTTGCGAAAGAAACCGTCTTCGGGAAGGATGTCAAATACAGGCGGAACGAAGAGTTCATGCTGATTTTGCCCTGCCAGTTTTCCCGACACAGCGCAGAGATAGCCCAACTCTCCCGACGTGTTTTTCACCACGAGCACACCGAACATTTTGCCGATAATCTCGCCATTGTTACCGGGTTCCATTCCGAAATCATGTTCCCAACTTGTCTGTGTATTAAGGTAGTCCTGAAGTTCACGTGCCGCGATTAAGGCGATTTCGTGCGGTTCGTAGTGGAAGGGATAGCTGAACACGACAGGAAGTTCAATGCTTTCGATTGCTGTTTGAAAGCGCTGAAAATAGAACTGATATGGTTGTTGAGGCTCAGACAAGATAACGGAATGTGCATTGGCAAAAATAGGGTTTGAACAAGGGCGTATGGTCTAGACAAAAAGTGATGTACTCAAACAAGCGCAGCAAGGTTAAGCACGATTTGTCTCGTCATCTCTTGTAATCATCGGCTTGTGATTGTTGCTCCATTCACTCCATGATCCAACATACAGTTTGGGCAGCGATAAACCGGCATAGGCCATTGCCAGAATGGTGTGACAGGCTGTAACGCCCGATCCACAATGCACAATGCGGTTTTCCGGTCTGATGTCATGGAAGAAATCCTCATAGGTTTTACGCAGTTCACGAGGATCACGAATTAGACCTTGATTGTCGAGATTTTCTGTGAATGGTAAATTCAAAGCACCTGGAATATGACCGGCAATGCGATCAATTGGCTCGGTGATTCCTTCGAATCGTTCGCGGCTTCTGACATCAAGAATGCGGCTCTTCGCATTACCTGACATGGCCTCAACCTCATCCATAGAAACAGTAGGGAGCAACCATTGAGTTACAGGATAGAGTGTTGGGCTTTTGGCATTGACAACGGTATTGGCATTTAAAGGGAAACCCATGCGTTTGGCCTGTTGAATTCCACCATTCAACACATACACTTTATCGTGACCGACGGCTTTCAGCATCCACCAAAATCGGGCGGCCGCATTCGCACCGTGGGCATCATCATAAATCACCACGTGATGCTCTGCGGTGATGCCCAAGTATGATAACGTATCAGCAAAATCTTCGATGCGGGGCAGCGGATGGCGGCCTCCCAATTGAGGGGAATCGGGAATTTTTGCCAAGTGTTTATTGACGTCAATGAATAATGCACCATCGATATGCTCTTGAGCGTATTGCTCTGCTGCATGGGCATTATTTCGTGCATCGCAGATGATACACCTCCCGGTGCTTTTGAGAGCAACAAGTTCTTCTACGGATATGACAGGCGGTGTGCTTTGCATACACTACGAACTCATCGGTTTGTTAACCTCTACGAACGGAAACGCTTAAAGAATGATCCCCAACCTTTTTTCGCCGGAGCGCTTTCACTCGGTGATGATGAGGAAGTGTTTACCTGCTCTGTCTTAGGCTGTCCTCCCTGACGATCGTTCTTTCTGCGGTTGTCGTTGTTGCGATTATTCCCGTTGCGATTGTTGCTGCGGCGGTTGTCGTTGTTGCGATTGTCACCTCCGCGATTATCGCCACCGCGATTGTCAGCACTACGACTTTCTCCGTTTCGGCCGGCGCTATTGCGATTGTCGTTGCGTCGATTGTCGCTGTTGCGCGAGTCGTTGTTGCGGTTGTCGTTTCTGCGGTTATCGTTCTTGCGGTTATCGCCCGAACGGTTGTCACTTCCTTGCGACGATTGTCCCTTCGGTTGACCTTGTTTTCGGTCGCCTGCGGGTTTCGGTCCTTTATGACGTTGACCCTGACGCTGGCCTCGGCCGCTGTGTTCAGGAGGTGCTGGCAATCCTTTATTGATGTCGAAGGATGGCATCGGTATCTGTCCGCGGTCTTCCCCGTGAGGAATCATCAAACCGGTCAGTTTCTGAATGTCTTTGATATACGAAACTTCTTCGGCTTCACAGAATGAGATCGCAATACCGGATGCTCCTGCGCGTCCTGTGCGACCAATACGGTGCACATAGGTTTCGGGAACGTTCGGAATCTCGTAGTTGATTACGTGAGTGAGGTCATCGACGTCAATTCCGCGCGCAGCGATATCGGTTGCCACAAGCACGCGGGTGGCTTTGTTTTTAAAGTTCTTCAGGGCTTGTTGACGGGCGCTTTGTGACTTGTTGCCGTGAATGGCCTCCGCCGTGATGCCTTTGCTTTGCAGGTCTTTCACCACCTTGTTTGCCCCATGCTTGGTGCGGGTAAACACCAGCACACGCTCGATGGTGTGATCGCTGAGTACATGCAATAACATGGATTTCTTTTCAGCCTTATCGAGATAGTAAATCGACTGGTTGATTTTCTCTGCCGTGGTTGCCGGTGGGGTTACTTCCACCTTGAGTGGATTGGTCAGGATGGTGGCGCTCAAACGCTGAATTTCCGGCGGCATCGTAGCGCTGAAGAAAAGCGACTGACGCTGTTGCGGTAAACGGGCGATCACCTTTTTCACGTCATGGATGAAGCCCATGTCGAGCATGCGATCGGCCTCATCGAGAATGAAAATCTCAAGGCTGCGCAAATCAATGTAGCCTTGATTCATCAAATCCAGCAAACGTCCGGGAGTAGCAATCAGCACTTCAACCCCGCGCTGCAGCGCTTGTGTTTGCGGATGTTGACCAACGCCACCGAAAATAACGAGGTAGTTCAATCGCGTAAAGTTGCCATAGGCTTTGAAGCTTTCTTCAATCTGAATAGCAAGCTCGCGCGTTGGGGTGAGCACAAGGGCTTGTATGGCGCGCTTTCCTTTTTGAGGAGTTTGTTTTTGATGCAACAGTTGAATAACAGGAAGTGCGAAGGCTGCCGTTTTACCGGTACCTGTTTGCGCACAGCCCAGCAAGTCGCGTCCGTTGAGTACAATCGGAATAGCTTGCTCCTGAATGGGCGTAGGTTTTTCATAGCCTTCTTTTTGCAAGGCTTTAAGGATGGGCTCAATGAGTCCCAATGATTCAAAATTCATTAGAATAAAAAGTATAAATATGTTCGCGAAATGATCCGAACAATCAGGCTACGGAATTGGTCCTTCGTGGGACACTCCTGATAAGCGAAAATCAAATTCAATTCAAAGATAGCTACATTCTATGCTTTTCACATCAAAGCGTATTAATCGATCAGACGAATTTCTTGGATCTTGTCGCCAATAGTAAGCTGACCGGCAACCTCCATTCCTTCCACTACGTGAGCGAATATGGTATAGCGGCCTTCCAAATGTGGCGTTGGAATGTGGGTGATAAACCACTGACAACTTTCCGAGTCGGGGCCGGCAGAGGCCATGCCCACGGCGCCTGTGCTATAACTGTGCAGTCTGAATTCGGAGCGTATCGTGTAATCAGTGCTGCCCATGCCATCGCCGCGCGGACAACCGCCTTGCGCCACGAAATTCGGAATCACGCGGTGGAAGTATTTATCGTTGTAAAAACCTTCTCGCGCGAGCTGAACGAAGTTGGCGACCGTGCCCGGCGAATCTTCGACATGGAGTTCAAAGACAATCGTGCCTTTCGAGGTAACGACCTCCGCTTTTTGCTTGCGATCTATCGACTTGACGAGTTCCCAATCAATGGGATGATTGAAGGCAAGCGTGGCTTCGGACAGTTGCTCCAAGCCAAGCGCGTTGATGGTTTTCACGATTTCGTTGTAGGTTTCGACATCTCTTGGCAGCTGCAATTTTGGCAAGGCGGATTTCATGACCTCCGCGCACTGTTGCTTGTTGCCATCCTGAATTTCCATGTTGCGCAATTCGGCAGCACAGAGGGCCATTAGACCGACATCAGCGCGGCTGAAGATGGCAAGCAGTTGCCGGACGTAGCTGCTGTCGCGAATGGCAACGGTTTGACTGTGCTGTTCAATGAAGGCTTGGTGAAGGCATTTTGCTCAAGGATATCGTGTGCATCCAACGCGCCTTCATAGCAATAGGCGGATGAGCCAGGGAATGCGCCCAGTGCTTTGATGCGTTGTGCGCGGTCAAACGGGGTGGTTTCTTGTTCGATGGACGTCATCCAGTTGCTCAATTGCGACGAGTCGCCGGCTGCAGCGCACAGCCGCAGCGCCAGTGCTTGCAAGGTCAGTGATTCTTGTTGGAGGGATGAGGTGATGGCCGCACAAATTTCCTTGGTGGGCTTTTTTTGGAGGAGCGCTCGCAGGGCTTCTTCTTTCACGTAAGGGTGTTTGTGTGTGCACAATGGTTGCAGGGCTTCAGCCGGGATACTGTCTATTTTGCCTGAAGCACGGCAAGCGGAGATCAGCACCTCTGCCGGGTTTTGTGAATTGCTGAGTTCAGTGATTATGAGTTGAACGGCTGTTTGACTTGCGATGCGTGGTGCGATAGCCAATCCTGCTGTTTTGGCGATGGCATCCTGATCGTTACAGATCTGAGTGAGCAAGCGATTGGCCTGAAGGGTATCCACATACCAGTTTCCTTTATAACGGGATGCGGCAAAAGCCAGTGCTCTTCGGTTGATGGTTGATGCATCGTCGTAATGGGCGTAAACTCTATTCATCAAGCGTGGATCATTCCATCCCGATTGGTGCAGCCAGAATGCAGCTTTGGCTAGTCCATTGATGCCCACCGAATCTGTTTTCTCGAAATTAAGTATCGCATTCACGGCATCTTCCACGAACTCCGGGGTAAGCCCTTGGCTATGTTGTGCACCGGCTATTTTACCGAGTGCTTCGGTGATGGCATGATAAACGGGGGATTTGGATTCATAGCGCAGACTAAATGCTAACTTCTTTATGGAAGTGGGATTCATGATTTGTCCCAGCGCATAAGCTGCAGCTTGTCGAACTTCCGGTACCGCGTCATTGAGCGAATTGTGGAGATAGTCTACGGCGCGTTCATCACGGACGCTGGCTAATCCATAAGCAGCTTCGATGCGCAATAATGGTTGTTTGCTTTTGAGGTAAACGAGCAGAGAATCTGTTTGTCTGTGGTCGGTGAATTCGGCGATATGGATGAGATCCTTATTGCGGAATTTGTTGGAGGCGGGTTTGTCTAAGCAGCCCAAGAGTAGGGCAGAACTGATCAGTACAATACAGTAGAATGAAAGACGCATCATGAGAAACTTGTTGCGTCAAAATTAAGGGAGAGTAGCGTATGTATTATTGCGCTACAGGCACATCCACTTCCAGGCGGAAGAACCCGAAATGCTCATCGATTTTATCGATGTCGTATTTCACGTGACGTTCGGCGCGCTTGACAATCGTTACCAATCCGAGGCCTGCTCCTCCTTGTGCGCTGTATTCTTCGTTACACAGAATTTCGATGTAGAGTTTGCGCAGGGCGGTGGCATCAAGTTGCATGAGACTATCCATGCGTTCGGTGAGCGGCTTTACGGTATCACTGAAGATGAGATTGCCTGAATACAGCGTATAATGACCTTTGAACTTGGCAACAACCAGGTAAGAGTTCATGTGACCATTGCGGTCGCGGGTGCCGTGAATGGAGATGTTCTGCAACAGCTCGATGAGCATGGCGCAAACACGCTTCATGGTAGAACGTTTATCACCGGATTCAATCACGGCGCTTTCCATCAGCTTGATGGTTGATTCAATCTTGGAGTGATCAAAATCGCCGAAGTGCGAAAAGAGCAACGTGCCGTTGTTGTCGGCAGCAATGACGCGGGAGATAAGGTCATGGTAAATGGCCTTCAGGGCGTCGAGTTTTTGACCCGTAATCGATGTCATACCGTTGCGCGGCGAGGTTGAATTATGGTTAGCGCGATTAAGGCTCATCGGGGAGTAGTCAAAAACAGTCTACAAAAATAAACTAATTTTAGACGAATCCAAATATTTTTCCGACAAGTTTGCGGCGGCAAGATATATCGAGGGAAGCCGGGAAGGTTATTTTATACCGTATAGAAAAACAATGAATTATGAACAATCCGTGGAAATGCAAAACCTCCTGAAAAGCCCAAAACAACACGAAAAAGGGCTCTCAGGAGGTTTGCGACGGTTGATATCCTCGAGTTGGGAATTCACCGTTGTATGTATAAAATGGTAAAGGAGTTCGGGGTTGTGGGGTTGAAAGTTGCAGGTTGCAAGTTGCAGGTTGCAAGTTGGGTCTGCGCCGCTCTGAGCGCGGTTAACAGTTGCCTAGCATGCGGAAGCTGTTTCTGGGCAGGATGTATTCTCCGTCTTCCGGGCGGCGGATCATGGCGTAGAATTCCTTGCACATGTAGTTGATCTGGCGACGGAACGGACGCTTATCGAGGTAGCTTTCCCAGGCTTCGAGCGCCAGTTTTTTGGTCACCTCCCAGGCGTAGTTGTTAAATCCATCTGGTCGAGCAAAGCTGTCGACGTATTTTTTTGCTTCAGGTAATGTGTTCATGACTTGCATTGATTTTACGTGATTGATGTCGCAAAGGATGCAGTCGAGATTGTAATGGATTTACAATGAGGAAAAAAAATGGTGAAATGGTGAAATGGTGAAATGGTGAATAGTGAATAGTGAAATGGTGGGGGTTGGCTTTGGCGTTTCGGTATTTCCGACGAGGATTGCACCGGCCCATTGCTTCGCTCGTTGACCGCCCTCGTCGGCCGAGCGGAGCCGAGGCCATTAATTTTCGTGAGCTAATCGGTCCCCGAGCGAAGTCGAGGGGCGTAGACAGGATAGTGGTGGTTCTTGAGCGAAGTCGCATATCTCCCCTCCGCGATCCCTCATTCTCATTCTCACTCCTGAATTTAAGAATGAGAGCGAGAAAGAGAAATAGAGTGAGTGGCTGCACCTCCAGTCCCCAGTCCTCAGTCCCCAGTCCCCAGTCCCCAGTCCCCAGTCCCCAGTCCACAGTCCCCAGTCCCCAGTCCCCAGTCCTCAGTCCCCAGTCCCCAGTCCCCAGTCCCCAGTCCTCAGTCCCCAGTCCCCAGTCCCCAATTAAAGCTCTTCCTTCAAATACTTCCCCGTCCAGCTACCCTTGACTTTAGCCACAGCCTCCGGTGTGCCCTCGGCGATAATCTGACCGCCGCCGATGCCGCCTTCAGGACCAACGTCGATGAGGTGGTCGGCGATTTTGATGACGTCCATGTTGTGCTCAATCACCAGCACCGAATTGCCGCGGTCGACCAGACGGTTAAGCACATTAATGAGCATCTGCACGTCCTGAAAGTGCAGTCCTGTGGTGGGTTCATCCAAGATGTACATCGTGTTGCCCGTGTCGCGCTTGCCAAGCTCGGTAGAGAGTTTCACACGTTGCGCTTCGCCGCCACTGAGTGTCGTTGAATGCTGGCCGAGCGTGATGTATCCGAGTCCAACGTCCTGCAGGGTTTTCACCACATGACGAATGCGCGGATGTGCATCGAAGAACTCCACGGCCAAATCCACGGTCATGTCGAGGACATCGGCGATGCTTTTGCCCTTGTAGCGAATCTCCAATGTCTCGCGGTTGTAGCGCTTGCCCGAACAGATTTCGCAATTCACCATCACGTCAGGCAGGAAGTTCATCTCAATGGTCTTCACACCGGCACCCTTACAGGTTTCACAGCGACCACCGCTGACGTTGAACGAAAAACGTCCGGGCTGATAGCCGCGAATTTTAGCCTCGGGAAGAGCGGAGAATAAGTTTCGAATCTCCGTGAAGATTCCCGTGTACGTACTCGGATTGCTACGCGGCGTCCGACCAATAGGGCTTTGATCAATCTCAATCACTTTGTCGAGATTCTCCAGGCCTGTAATCTTTTTGTGTGGAAGCGGCTTCTTCACGCCATTATAAAAATGGTGATTCAGAATAGGGTAGAGCGTGTGCTCGATGAGGGAAGACTTGCCACTACCACTCACACCGGTGACGCATACAAACATGCCCAGCGGGATATTCAAATCGACGTTCTTCAGGTTATGACCGGAAGCACCACTGAGCTTCAGCCATTTCTTATTGCCTTTGCGACGTTCCTTCGGGACTGCAATCTGCAACTCACCTCGCAGGTAGCGGGCGGTTATGCTGTCTTCTTGCTTGAGCGTCTGTGGATGACCTTGTGTCATGATGCGACCGCCGTGCACACCGGCACCAGGGCCGATATCAATGAGGTGATCGCTTTCCAGCATCATATCGCGGTCGTGTTCCACTACAATCACACTGTTGCCACCATCGCGCAGCGCCTGCAGCGAGGCAATCAACTTGTGATTGTCGCGCTGGTGCAGACCAATGCTGGGCTCATCCAGAATGTAGAGCACACCCACGAGCTGTGAACCGATTTGCGTAGCCAGTCGAATACGCTGCGCTTCACCACCGCTCAAGGTGCGGGCACTGCGGTGCAAGGTGAGGTAGTCGAGTCCGACGTCTATCAGGAAGCCCAGTCGGTTGCGCACTTCTTTGAGCGGTTCGCGGGCAATCGCCAACTGACGTTGACTCATGCTGTATTCCGCGCCCTGAAGCCATTCTGCCAGTTCGCGCAGCCCCATAGCGGCCAGGTTTGCGATATTTTTCTCGCCAATTCGGAAATAGAGCGCTTCCTTTTTCAAGCGCGCTCCGCCACATTCCGGGCAAGGCATCTTATTCATGAAACTCTCAGCCCAGCGGCGTAGGGCAGGAGAGCTGTCCTCATCAATCTGTTTTTCAATCTGCGCAATGATTCCCTCGTAACGAATTTGGTAGGTCACATTGCCACCGGTGGTCACATCGAATAGCTGTTCTGATCCGTAGAGCAGCGTATTGATGACTTCTTCATCAATTTCTTCAATAGGCGTATTCAGGTCGAAGCCGTAATGCTTGACCACGCCTTCTACCTGTTGAAACGACCAGTTATTTTTCCCTTCTCCCAAAGGAACAATACCACCTTTCTTGATGGACTTTTTCGGATCAGGAATAATCTTGAGCATATCCACCTCGGCCACTTCCCCCAGACCACTGCAATGCGCGCAGGCTCCATAAGGAGAGTTGAAGGAGAAAAGGTTTGGTTCCGGCTCGGCGTATGCCATTCCGGTGGTCGGACACATCAAGTGACGACTGAAATGCTTCGGTGTTTGCGGTTTGGATGCCGCACCCTTTTTCTTCGGTGTCGCTTCCTCTTCATGCGGAAGAATCATCAACGTGCCTTTGCCCAGTTTCAGTGCAGTGTTCACGGTTTGACGAATGCGGCTGAGCTCAGGATCGGGTTGCGCGGATTTCGATTTTGGAGCGATTGGCCCCACTGCGAGACGGTCAACGACCAACTCGATGTCGTGAATTTTATAGCGATCGACTTTGTGGCCTTTGGTCAGCTCCACGATGCTTCCATCGATGCGTGCGCGCAGATAGCCCTGCTTCATGATGGATTCGAACAGCTCACGGTAATGTCCTTTGCGACCTTTCACCAGCGGTGCGAGCACCACAATTTTTTGTCCCGCATACGACTCGCGAATGAGGGTTGTGATTTGGTCATCGGAGTAGCGCACCATTTTCTCTCCCGTTTCATAGGAGTAAGCCTCGGAGGCACGCGCATACAGCAATCGCAGGAAGTCGTAAATCTCCGTGATGGTGCCCACGGTGGAACGGGGGTTCTTGCTTACCGTTTTCTGTTCGATGGAAATCACCGGCGAAAGCCCATTAATCTTGTCGACATCGGGACGCTCCATGTCACCGATGAACTGACGCGCATAGGCTCCAAACGTTTCCATATAGCGACGTTGACCTTCGGCATAAATGGTGTCGAATGCCAGTGAGGACTTTCCACTTCCACTAAGGCCTGTGATGACCACGAGTTGATTGCGCGGAATACTGACGTCGATATTTTTCAGGTTGTGCTCGCGAGCACCGATGACTTCTATAAGCTCCTCTGCAGGTTCCATGGTACAAATATGACAGGTGAAGGAACACCTCACAAGCGAACTTGTTCACACCGCCTGAGCAGTGTTGGAATGCTTTTCCATGCTTATGTTTGAGGCCAATCGAATAACCACGGTATGCTCTTTCAAACATCGACTTTTGCGTTGTTTTTCATTGTTGTTTTCGCCGTCTATTGGGGCTGGGGAAAAGGTATTCGCATGCGCCAAAACGGCTGGCTATTGCTGGTGAGTTATTTCTTTTACGGATGCTGGGACTGGCGGTTTTTGGGGCTGCTTGCGTTTTCCACATTACTGGATTATTTCTCGGCGATTCGAATTGAGCAGGCGACATCGGACCGCAGGCGTTTTCAGTGGTTGTGGATCAGCATTGTCATCAACCTGGGCTTATTGGGTGCGTTCAAATACTTCGACTTTTTCTCGACGTCATTTTCGCAACTCATGGCGAAGATGGGCTTTGAAAGCCATCCCTTACTGCTCCACTGGATTCTTCCTATTGGCATCTCTTTTTACACTTTTCATGGGCTTTCGTATGTGGTGGACGTGTATTACAAACGCATTCAGGCGGATCGAAACCTCATCGATTACAGTTTGTTTGTGAGCTTCTTTCCCTTGTTGGTTGCCGGTCCCATTGAACGTGCGACACATTTGCTTCCGCAACTCAAGAAACCGCGCATTTTTAATCGCGTAGCAGCCACCGATGGCATGCGTCAATTGCTCTGGGGCTTGTTTAAAAAGGTGGTAGTGGCCGACAATTGTGCTCTGATTGCCAATGCCGTATTTGAATCACCCGGTGAATGGGGCGGTGCCGGATTATGGCTCGGAGTGTTTTGTTTCACCATACAGATTTATGGCGATTTTTCGGGGTATTCCGACATGGCTATTGGACTGGCGCGCTTGCTGGGCATTGACCTGATTCGCAACTTTCGATTTCCATACTTCTCTCGAAGCATCGCTGAATTCTGGCGCCGTTGGCACGTTTCATTGTCGTCCTGGTTTCGTGATTACCTCTACATTCCCCTGGGCGGTAACAAAGTTGGGATGGCTGCGCAGGTGCGCAACACGTGGATTATTTTCCTCATCAGTGGATTGTGGCATGGGGCCAATTGGACGTTTATCTGCTGGGGTGCTTTGAATGCCTTGTATTTCATGCCGATTCTCCTTGCGGGGAAGAATCGGATGTTTCTTGATGACGTGCACGGACGTTGGCTACCTTCTGTAAATGACGCTTTACGAATCGCTTTCACTTTCGTGCAAGTCATGCTCGCATGGGTGCTCTTTCGCAGTGAAAGTTTGACCGAGGCCATGCAGGTTTATAGTGGGATGTTTAACCCCTCAGATTGGTTGAAGGGGGACTTCTCGCTGCTGTTGGGTGTGCCTAAAACCTTACTGATGGTTTGCTTGATGCTGCTGGCGGAATGGTTTGGCCGCAGAGGAACGCATGCCTTGCAACTACTCGATGGGATTCGCTTTGCCCCGATGCGCTGGAGTGTTTACTATCTCATCCTGCTGGCTCTGGTTTGGTTTGATGGGGTTCAACAACAATTTATCTACTTCCAATTTTGAGCATGAAATCATTTCTGTTTCGTCTGCTTGTGTTTTCGCTGCCGATGGTGGCGATTGGAATTGTTTATATTGGTGAAGACCCTTTTAAAGTGTTGCGCTCTTATACAAATTATCACCCTGTAGGCATAGCATTATCGGTACCGCTGAACCAGAGCATGGTCAGCACTTCTGTATTCGATCACAATCATCATAATGCCGAATACAACGCCTTTATTTTCGGAAGTTCCCGTTCGATGTTTTACCAGGAAAACGATTGGAAAAAGCATTTACCGGTCAATGCACATGTTTTTCACTTTGACGCATCATCAGAGACGATTGAAGGCATTGCACACAAGTTGAAGTACACTGCTGAGAGTGGGTCAGCAGTGGATTATGCTCTGATTATTATTGATGGTAACTCCTTTGACTCGCAGCAATCGTTCAACGAGCATTTGTACATGGAAGATCCTAAGCTTCAATACTATCGAAATGTAATTGCTTTTCAAAGTGCTCATTGGATGGCATTTCTGGATCGCAGCTTCTTGCGGGCCTATGGTGATTATCGCTTAACACAAGAGGCGAAGCCTTATATGTGGGAGCAGGGTGTTCTCGATCATAGGCCGTTTGTTTACGATTCGATTTCGAATGAACTGCGCTATGATTATTTCGAAAATTTGATTGACTCCGGGAAGTACTACACCGAGGAACGTATGAAGACGTTTTATCCGCGAAGTGGAAAAATCAAAATTGCCGCGCCTGTTATTGCTGATCGGGATGAAGCAGTTTTGGTTGGAATTGCTCACCAACTGCAACAATTGAAAACGGACTTCTACGTCGTGATTAGTCCGCTGTATAATCAAATCAGCATGAATCCCGGGGATGTTGAAATACTTCAATCCATCTTCGGTAAACAGCGGGTATATGATTTTTCAGGGGTGAATCGATTTACCGAAGATTACACCCATTACTACGAGCGTTCTCACTACCGGCCGTTTGTAGCCGCCATGGTTATGGATTCTATCTATGGTCGGTGAAACGCTGTCTCAATGGATGAAGATTGTATATTCGCCGACGACTTTTTAAATTACGATGCCTCAAACTTCTAATCGTCTCATAGGAATTGACGTTGCTTACGCAGTTGCGCTTATTGGGTGCGTGGTTTATGGCTACTCATTTACCATTGGAGATTGGGTCCTGCGTTCACTGTCACACACGAAATTCGGAATCATCCTCGATTGTTTCCCGGCGCTGTTTTTCTTTCTTAATGGTTTTACCATAACGCTGACCATGCGCGACCGACGCATTAGCAATCGCAAGTTACTTTCTTATTCGGGCAAGCGTGGCTCTGTGCTGTTGTTCACTGGACTGATTTTTTGTGCGATATGGCCCATGAACATGCTCATTGCTTCAGGCCTGATGTTTATGATTACACCGTTCGTGGCGCAGTGGAATAATATCCTTATCCGTGTCATCATGCTGCTGACGGTGGTGTTCGGAATTGCCATGTTGTATCTGGACGTGCCTACGCACGCTGCCTATACCTTGCCTTCGCTAGAAGGTGGGGAGATATATAACGGAATGGGCTTTTTACTTTTTAACGGCTATTACTCGCCGCTTCCCTGGTTGGTATTCTTTTTCGCAGGTTTGGTCTATGGAAGATCTGAGGTGCGCCCGCGTGGCTGGCTTCCTCCGTCAAGCCTCGTTGGAATAGCCATGATGATTGCAAGTTATTGGGTGCACAAGTTTGCAAAAACACTGGATACCGATGCCTTGTTGCTTCAGCGATTTGACCTGAATATTCTGAATGTCAGACTCCTGTTCCCGGCATTTTGTGTATATGGAATTGGAATGTGTCTGGTGGTGGTTAACAGTTTTATTTATTTCTTCCGAAGATTGAGCAATCCGACTGCATTGCGGTTTGTTCAAACGATTTCATCTATGAAATACAGTTTGGTGCTCTTCTATACGGTCATCGGATCGGTAACGATTTTGGCCTCCAATATTGAGTTTTTTCTCAATCGCATTGCACTTTTCATATACGTTGTGCTGGCGACAATACTGACCTTCTATCTGCCTTTTCTCTGGCGTAAAAAAGTCAGTGAGAAGGGACCAATGGAGTTTGTCATTAAGCGAATCTCCGGCTCTGCCAAAAAATGAGCTATCGGTTTCAACATCATGTATTGCGGTTTCATAAGCCGGCTAAAACATCACGCGATACGCTGCTCGAGCGCGACGTCTACTACCTCCGGGTTCAAAGTCCCGATGGTGCTCACGTGGGGTGGGGCGAATGTGCTCCCATCTGGGGATTGAGTCCGGAGAGCAAGCCTGAACTGGAGAGTGTGATATCCCGTTTTCCCCAATTGATGCAAGATCCGGAGGCATTGCAGGCTTACCTCGATCGTATGCCGTCCTTGAAATTTGCTGTTGAAACAGCGCTGTTGGATGTTGTGAATGGGGGAGAACGTCATCCCTTTCAGGTTGATCTTATGCAACCTATTGTTCTCAATGGACTTGTTTGGATGGGGGATATCCCGACCATGCTTGCCTCATGCAGAGAGAAAGTCGAGCAGCGATTTTATACTGTAAAATTCAAAATTGGAGCACATGCCCTCGAAGATGAACTCGAGATGATTCGCGCCGTGCGCAGTGAGTTTTCCGAGTCAGCATTGGACATTCGCCTGGATGCCAATGGCGCTTACTCTGCAGAAGAGGCTCTGGAAGTGCTTGACCGTTTTTCGAAGTATCGCATTCATTCCATTGAACAACCCATCAAACAAGGACAATGGGAAGCAATGGCAAGGCTTTGTGAGAAATCTCCGATTCCGATTGCGCTCGATGAGGAATTGATCGGAGTGAACGATTTAGTGCAAAAGCGCCAATTACTGGATACCATTCGTCCGCAATACATTGTTCTGAAACCCACATTGCATGGCGGCTTTTATGGTTGTGATGAATGGATAACACTTGCTCAGGAGCGCAAGATTCAATGGTGGGTAACCTCCGCTTTGGAGTCGAATATCGGATTGAATGCCATCGCGCATTGGTTCCTGACCAAGAAGAACGATTTGCCTCAAGGCCTGGGAACCGGTTCGTTGTATGCAAATAATATTCAATCACCGTGGGTGGTCCATAAAGGAATGCTGCTTTGGGATGAGGAAGGCACTTGGAATCTTCAACCGCTTGAGCGATGATGCTTCACCCTGAATTTTCTTATAATGGAAATTCTCTTGCAGGGGAAGAGGGAATTTCATTTTTACGTCAACTTGAAAGCACATCCGAGCCTTGGGAGCGCGAGCATGCGAAGTTCATGCGGCAATGGTTGTCAGACGAAACACATATCGACGTTCAAACTTCCGGATCGACCGGTGAACCGAAAACATGGCCGGTGGCGAAGGAGATGTTTGCCGCCAGTGCAGGTATTACCGGACAACACTTTGCGTGTCTTTCCGGAACGCGAGCGCTGCTTTGTCTGCCCTCCGGTTTTATAGCCGGTAAAATGATGCTGGTTCGCGCGATGACCTTGGGCTGGAAGCTTACTGCTATTGCCCCTTCCGCGCATCCTTTACTTTCGATTGAAGAACCTTTCGATTTTGCGGCCTTCACTCCAATGCAACTGGCCGATCTCAGCGAGCGGGAACTGCGCAGATTTGCAGCTATACGAACCGTTATTGTTGGTGGGGCCGCTGTGCCGGCTGTGTTGCGCCGACAGTTGACCGCTCGTGGCAACGAAGTGTTTGAGACCTATGGTATGGCTGAAACGCTGAGCCACGTCGCTGTGCGTCGCTTTGCTGAGCAGGAAGTTCCTTTCGAGGCTTTACCCGGTGTGCGTTTTCGTATTGATGAAGAGAACCGGTTGATTATCGTTGCCAAGCACCTGGGCGAAATGCAGGTGTTTACGCAAGACGTGGTGGAGCTCACCAACGACCGCCACTTCTATTACCGTGGACGTTTTGACAATATGATCAATAGCGGGGGAGTGAAGCTTTTCCCTGAAACCATCGAACGCAAACTGCAAGGCGTTGTCACGATGCCATTTTACATCAGCGCCGAAGAAGATGCGAAGTTCGGTCAACGTGTGGTCCTGCATCTCGAGAGCTCGGAACCTGTGCTTGAGCAAGAACTCCTCGCGCGGTGTAAGGATGTGCTCGATGCATACGAGGTTCCCAAAACGGTGCGCACTTCACCGCTCTTTGAACGCACCGAGTCCGGAAAAATTAAACGAATTAAACGATAACCATCATGGAACTGGTCTTTGCAAGTGGCAATGAAAACAAGGTGTTGGAAGTCGCCAAGAAGTTGGGGGGAACGATTCCGCTCAAAGGACTGCGCGACATTGGCTGCACAACGGATTTGCCGGAAACGTCGGAAACGCTGGAGGGCAATGCACGGCAAAAGGCGCGCTATGTGTGGGACCATTTTAAGGTCAATTGCTTTGCTGATGACACCGGCCTAGAGGTCACAGCGCTCAACATGGAACCGGGCGTGTATTCTGCGCGATATGCCGGTGAGCA
>Ga0315902_10001058_pt1 | contig 44773 bp, 72 predicted proteins | sample LakEriMetagenome_9_FD_203523 | JGI IMG/M metagenome (GOLD analysis project Ga0315902, IMG submission 203523) | Freshwater fungal communities from buoy surface, Lake Erie, Ohio, United States - Buoy 12 MA117 | ecosystem: Environmental > Aquatic > Freshwater > Lake > Lake biofilm | place: USA...
GGCTGGAAGGACCCCCGCATCGTGGGGGGCTGTTCGCCCCCCACGGGAGGGGGCGCGAGTATTTCGATGGCCGACCGCCATCGGCCCGCGAGTATTTCGATGGCCATCGGCGGCGCTCGTCGTGCGATGGCCATCGCACGACCGCGAGCCGACGAACGCGAGCCGACGACGAGCCGACAGGCTGGCCACGTCGCCGATCGCCATCGCACGACCGGCGACACGGTCCGGTTTCGCGTTTGCTAAGTGTCCGGTCGGATACAACGCAGCACGATCGCCCGGCGATTCCAGCGGTTCAAAAATATTTTTGACTGATGCCCTTGCACACTTGTTGCCGATCGGATACTATGCCAACAACACGGGAGCGAAAGACAATGAACAATGCCGAACACAAAACCGCCGCCGCCGCCGCTGGCCTTGAATGGGCCGACGTGCTCGCCGCATATCGTGAGGCCCGGGCGATCGAGGCCGCGGAGCTGGAACGTATCGGCGAGTTTCGCCGCGACGCATTCCGCCAGCTATCCGGCGACGAGCACGGCGGACGATTCAAGGGACGGCACCGCGACGCATTCGCGGGCGGCGACGCAACCTACATTCGCGGTCTCGACGTGACGGCCGCTGGACGTGGCATGACGGCCGACGACCTTTACGCTGATCTCGCCACGTCGGCCCCGACCATGCGGCCGGCCGATGACGTTATGCGGGAAACGATCGAGCGCCTCGCCGCCGCCGCCGGCCCAGCCGACGACGTGGCCACGACCTGGACCGGCCTTGTCGCCGCTGCCGCCGCGGCCGACATAACCGAACAATGGCTCCGCCAGCTCGTGAAGTCTGGCAAGGTCCGCGGCCGCAAGGTCGGCCGCAACTGGCAAGTAGCCGCGGCCGACGTGGCATTCTTCCAGCGTCATCCGACCGCCGGCCGTCCCCGTCTCCGCGCTCACCTTGAAGCCTCCCCCTTTTGACTTGTTGTATCCGATCGGATACAACTACAACAGCACAACTAACAACCAAAACCCGACCCGGCCGCGGGATTCAATCGGCCGGAACACTTGAACGGAGCTTGAACCATGAGCGTTGCAAACCTTGATGCCGGAAGCCTTGCGTCATTCGCCGCGGCCGCTGTCCGGCTTGGCTTGGGACAACTGGCCGACGTGGCCGAACTACTGGCCGCCGTTGCCGACGCCAACGCGGCCGCGTTGGCCGCCCAATACGGCGACGACGTGCCGACCATAACCAAAACCGAAATCGCGTCGGCCGCGCTCGAAATCATCGCCGAACGTGCCGACGATCGCGGATGGCCGCCGCTGGTCTATAACTGCGTCACGAACGACGGCCAGCTATACCTGGCCGACGACGTGGCCGAAACCGTCCGCGGCCTCGAGCGTATGGTGGACAGCCAACGCGAGGCCGACGAGCGCCGCATGGCCCGTGCGGAGGCGGACGCGGTGGCGTACGACGACGTGCCGCAGCTGCGGACGATGAGCCGCGACGCGCTCGCCAGGGCAATGAGCGACGCGGGCGCCGACCGCGTGATCGTTGCAAAGTTTCGGGTCGATGAGTCGGACAGCCAGAGCGACTACTACGGCCACCGCACCGCCCGCGAGGTCGTGATCGGCTTCGGCCGCGGGAAGCGCGAGTCGTTCGCCCAGCTGCGGAAAGCCGCGGCCGCGTTCAAGCCCACGGCCGACTACGGGCCGGGCCTTGGCCGCTGGTACGTCAAGCCGGTCACGAGCACCGACTACACCGACGACCGCGGCGAACGGGTCTACGCTGGCACCGTGTCCGGCTGGCACCGCGACCTGGTCGCCGGGCCGCTGCCGACGCGGGCCGCTGCCGAAGCCCACGCGGCCGCGAACCCGCTGCAGCCCCTCCGCATGGCACACGGGCCGGTCGTGCCGCTGGAGTGGCATATCCGCGAGGATTCGATCGAGCACCGCGAAAACTACAGCATGGGCGGCGGCAACTATCTCGGAGACAGCCGATACGGCGGGTGGACCGTCAGCAGCTCTACCTACGTTCCCGAATCCGCGGAGGTGTTTTCGACCGCCGCATTCGGCGGCAAGCCAAAGCGCTGACGCACGGCCCCCCGTCGCCCCCCGTCGCCCACGGGCGGGGGCAAACGGGCGGCCGACTGTCGACCGCACCACAACCACAACCAGGAGCCACAACCATGCCCACAACCGACCCGGCCCTTTTCATGGACCACCCGCACGCCACCAAGCACATCGACCACGCGGCCTACCCCAAACTGTGCCGCAGCCGATCGGACGCCGAACTGCTCTACGTCATCGCCGATTGCCGCGCCACGCTCGAAGCATGGCCGGACCAGCCGAACCACGGTTACTACGCCGACGAGATCAACTACTGTGCCGACGAACTGGCCCGCCGCCGCCGCGGCGGGAAGCGCCGCCGGCCGACAACCGACGAGATCGCCGCCGCCGCGGCCCGGGCCGCGTGGGATCTAGCGGAGCACCTGGACAACTGACGCCCGGCCGCCCCGGCCACCGCCGCCCCGCCGGGGACGGCGGGAACCGGGCCGGCTGGCACAACGCCAACCGACAACCCAACGCCACAACCAGGAGAACCAACCATGAGACCCGCAGAAACCTTGAAGCATGGCACAACCATCACGCCCGTCGTCGGAGGGTTTCGCATCCGCTGGGCAGACGGCTCAGCCGCTGCTCGCGTCGCCGTCCGCCTCCGCCGCGATCGCTCGTCGTGGCTTGCGTTCGTCGATTCTTGGGATGGCTTTTCGTGGAATCGTGACCGAGTCATCGACCGGCCGACGATCGCCGAACTTGAGCGAGCCGTACGGCAGTATGCCGTCTCGGTTGACGAGCACGCCTACGTCGCGACCGGCGCTTGCCACAACTGACCACCACAACCACCACAACCAACCCACAACCAGGAGCACCACCACATGACCGCCGCCACGTTCGCCCGCCTTGCCTCCCGATACTCCGCCATGCCGGACAGCATCCGCCTGGCGGTTGACGCCCTCGCCCTTGCCGATGGCCGCGAGGCCGACCGCCATGCCCCGCCGGGCACCGACGCACGCCGTGCGGCCGACCGATTCCTGCTCGACCTGGACGCCGCCGGCGCCCCCGTCGGGCCGGCCCGGCCGGCCGTCGCCCGATGCGTCCCCATGTTCGCAGACTGACCGCCGACAACCAACCATGCCCACAACCAGCCTTGACAGCCGGAGCCGATCGGAAACAATGTTTCCCATGGCACCGAAAATCGACCCGGACAAATACATCGCGATCGGCACCGCCGCGAAGCTGGCCAACGTCTCCCGACTGTGGATGCGAAAGCTGGTCCAGGGTGGCCACGTCGCTGGCGTCCAGATTGACACGCAATGGTTCGCCCTACGGTCGGCCGTTGAATCGTTCGCGAAGACAGCCCCGGAACGCGGCCGTCCTCGAGGCGGGAAACACGCGAACTGACCCCACAACCAAAAACTTTCCTTACCCACTTGTTTCATAGTTGCCGATAGGATATAACTACACCAACGCGGGAACGAAACCCGCAACCACAACCAGGAGATGACACGATGAACGCGACCGGCTACTACGTCCTGCAGATTCTCAACTCCCAAGTGTGCTGCCTGCTGAAGTCCGGTGGCCGGGTGATCCCGATCGCCCCGGAGTCCGATTGCGTCAAGCGATTCGCCACGCTGGCCGAGGCGTGGGAGGCTTGCGACGAAATCAAGGCCGAGGGGATGCACCCGTTTTTCATTCGCACCAACTGACACCACAACCAGGAGTCGCAGCCATGACCATGACCCAAGCCTTCCAAGAACTCGACGCGATCCGGAACGATCGCAGCACCACAACCAATGAGCTGATCGCCCGCGTTGACGCCGTCGGCCACTGGGCCGCATCGCAGAAGCGCTATACCGACCGGCTTGGGAAGGTGCTCGCCGAGGCCAGCGACCTCCACGCCCGCCTGACCGGAGGCCCGCGGAGTGGCCGGACAACCATCGTGATCGGCTGACCACAACCAACCCCAACCAAGAGAACCAACCATGATCCCAGCCAGCCACAACCAGCTATGCCGCAGCCTCAACGCACGCGGAGTCCTTCCACGCCCATTCCGTGCCACGCCGCTGATCTGCAGCACCGACGCCAAATGGCAGGTCGTCGTCGCCCAGGTCGTGCATCCCGATCAAGTGTGGTCGGCCATGACCGCAAAGGATTTGCCGAACCGGACAGCTGCAGCCAACGCAGCGGTAGATCGGCTCGCCGGCGACCAATGGACCGTCACCCACAACCACGCCGGATCCGTTCTCACCATGAAGGAGTTCGCAGCATGACCCCCATCGAAATACTCGCCGACCTCGGCTGCCGGTTCGTCCGCGTGGCCCACAACCAAAAGCGCCCGCTCGGCACCGCCTGGCAGCACCGCTCCACAACCAACCCAGCCGACGTGGCCCGGTGGCTCGCCGCCGGCGACAACGTCGGCCTCCTCCTCGGCCCGGAGTCGGGAGTGGTGGACGTGGAATACGACGACGACGCCGGGCGGGACCAGCTCTCCGACTTCGGCGTGCTCGACCTGCCCACGCCCACCTGGCGATCGGCCCGGGGTGAGCACCGGCTATTCCGTTGGGAACCGTGGATGCCGCAGTCGGCCGTCGTGAAAACCGGCTGGCTCGAGCTGCGGATCGGCGGCCGGGCCGCCCAGTCGGTGCTGCCTCCGTCGCGGCACCTGGACGGGGTGGCGTATGAGTGGATAACCAGCCCGGCGGACGTAGCGATCGCCGGCTTCCCGGCCCAACTCCTCGCCGGAGTCTATGTATGAGCCGACCAACCTGGTCCGCCGTCGTCCGATCTTTGCTGCTGGTCAGGATCGGCCAGGAGTTGGGCACCGACTCCCGCCTCGCCCGTGCCGTCCACGACGCGATCGACGCCGTGCTGGCGATCGTCGGCCAATAAAAGCGGGCCGCCCCACCCGTCGCCAAGCCGTTGTCGGGCTGCGGTCCGTGTCGGCCCAGCCAACCGAACGGCACAGATAGTCGCTGGTGGTGGCGACGCCGTCCGGGCAGCGAGATCAGTCTGCCGCCATTGCCCGCAGTGTATGACGCCATCCGGCATCGTCCCACCACAGGGGCAGCACGACCTCGCCGATCGCCGAGACGGTGCCTCCCAAAACCAAATCCCATAGCGGCCCGACGCCGTGCTCCAGCTCATACCGCTCGCGGACTTGTGCCCGCATCAGCGTCAGGGCGTGCAGGATCGTCCGCGAGTTGCGGCCGGCGGCCGTCGCCGCCTCCAGGTGCCGGTGCGGCCAATGCACCACAACCAGCCTGGTGAGTTCATCGCACCGCTCGACGCCCGCGTACTGGACGCGGCTGCCCAACCGATAGCGGACGTGTGCCTGGAGCTGGGCGAGGGGCGTCACAAGGTCACCGGGGCGGGCAGGTTCCGGTCGTGCAGGCTTTCGCCCGCTCGGCCACACACCGCGGGCAGGTGCAGTCGCAGCGGGCCTCGATCCGCCCGTCCGGACGCCACACCCCACGAACGCAGGTGCTCGAGCACTTGCACGCCGTCGGCCCCGGCGGGGCCGGCGGCAGGGGCCGGGCCTCCATCTGCTCGATGATCGACGCCCGTGCCACGGCCACGGCCGCGGCTGCCCGGGCCGGCTCGGTGGCGATCCGCTCGTGATCGGCGGACAGCCACACCAGGAACGCGACGATCCAACGCCACACCATGCTCACGGCTGCACCTCGTCGAGTTTCCGCCAGATCGCCATGCACGCCACGGCACCGATCACCGACAGCACCAGGCCGGCAGGCCGGTAGTGGTCACCGCTCACAAGCGAACCGGCCAAACCTCCGGCCACGGACCCGGCGACGCCGATTGCGATCGTCTGCCAGCCGGGGTGGGGTTTCGCCGGTGGCCATAGCCATTCGGCGATTGACCCAGCGATCCACCCAAACAAAACCCAGATGACGATTGCGAACATCACCAGCCCTCCGCATGGCAAACCATCGAACGATCGCAGTGAACCGCTGCGTATTGCTGCTCGACCGGCCTCGGCGGCGCCTCGGCAAACACCGTGAGCCACAACCCGAGTTTCGCGAACCGCGACAGCAGTTTGAGAACCGGCCGCTGGGGTTGCGGGTGAAACGGGTTGACCGGATCGAACCCGGGGACGGATGCGGCCAAGTAACCGGCCACCAAACACGCGAGGCAAGACAGCACGACGGCACGTTTCGACATTGGTGGACCTACAACGCGAGGTAATGGTTGACGGCTGGCGACTTCGCCGCGTCGGTGGTTGCCGGGGCCGGGGCCGGCTGCAGCCAGCCGGCGTGATCGAGGTCGCGGTACTTGAATCCGCTGACCGAACCGATGACGAATGAATCGCCTTGGGCGAGGATGGCCTCGGCATCCTGGCGGGTGATCCAGAAACTCCCGTCCGGCTGGTCGGCAGGATGCTTGCCGCCACCGACATACGATCCCCAGCTGTTCATGATGAGCACGCCGTCGCGGGGATTCTTCATCGGGTTTGGAGAACCCGGCCCGTTGTTCTTCGCGTACTTCACGGAAATCGCGACCATGCAGTGGTTCCAGGTCGAAGCCCTTCGGCAGAACCCGTCAGCGTCACGGTCGCCGCTGGCAAATCCGACGTTGCTGCAAACCGGGACGCACATGCCCGACTCCAGCGCCGCCACGAGCGAATCCCAGTCCTCGCAGAGGGCGACCGCCTTGGCGGTGTGCTTGTTGGCCTCAATGGCCAGCGGCTTGGGAACTCCGGCGTTGCCCCACGCCTGCGACCGGGCGATCGAATAGGACGACAGATCAACGTCGCCATACTTCTGCCGATAGAGAATCCCGCCCACCGTCGGATCTTTGCACCGGCCCGACACCCACCTGGCCGCGGCCCCGCCGTAGCTGCCGTCGGAGTAGCCGGCCAGCGTCACCGGAGGCATCCTGCCGGCCGTGCGGCTTCCGCCATACACCGGCTCGGTGGCTACCAGCAGCGGGCATTCAGCCAGCCCACCCGTGACGTGATCGACGCACTGGCCAACGTAGGATCCCATGGCCCATCCGAACGACACGCACGAACCGTGCGGCCCCTGGTTCCATGGCCCGAACGGCTTGCCATACTTCTGCCGGTGGCACCGATCGGCGAACCGATAGAGGTAGGCATCGTTGCCCTTCGCCCCCGCTATGACCTCGGCCCCGGCCTGCCGGAACATCGGCTGGTCCAGCTCGCGGAGAAACTCCTGCGTGCCCTCAGGGTTGGGGTCATAACCGAAGTTGCTCTCGACCCGCTCGGCCAGCCGCGAGACGTATCTGGAGACCAGCGTCCCCATCACCGCCGCGAAGATGACGAACGCGATCGCCGACCATGACCAATCACTGCGCCGCATCGGTCGCCGCCCTCCCCACGTCGCGGTAGGCTGCAACCCATGCCGATCGTTGCTCGGCAGTCAGCGGGCCGCCGTCGGTGCCGACTGCCGCCTCGAGGTATTTGGCGATCGCGTCCCTGGCTGCCGGCTGCCGATCGCCTATCGAAATACCACGACAGCGAAACTCGCGAACCCGCCGCCGCAACTCATCGACGGCGACGCCGGTGGCCAGGTAGCCCTCGGGCTTGCCGGACGCAAACTCGATCTCGTCGGCGATCTCCTGGCACATGGCACCGACCAGGATGGCGTCTTCGCTGGCCGTGCTGCCGGCGAACAACCCCGACAGGGACAACGGGCCAGCGTCGGGGGCGGGCGTTGGCGGCGTCTCGGCCGACGGAGCCATGCCGTAGGCCACGGCCGCGGCCACCAGAGCGATGGCGGCGTAGTGCCGTGGCGTCAGCGGCGGCACCGCCGTGCGGGCCTTCTCGATCAGCGGAACCAGATTCGGCCACGCCCACGCGGCGAACGCGGCGAGCACCAAGAGCGTCGGGATCATACGAGCCTCACAAGTGGCAGGATTTGCTCGATCGCCCCGCCGGCGAGGGCGAGAACCAATGCCCGGATCGCGGGCCGGGCCAGCATCCAAACGGGATAGGCGACGATCGGCACCGCCCGATCGGCGAGGGCGTCGAACAACCGGGCGACGGCCTCGACCGCGAATGACTTCTTCTCGTCCCCGGTCATGCTGCCGACGGCGTCGAGGGCGGCGACCGTCAGGTGGAGCAGGGCCACCATCAGCTCGCCGAACTCCTGCCACGTCAGGCCGTCCACAGTGGCAGCACGGGCACTCGCGATGAACAGGGCGACCTTGTCCACAACCGATGATTGCCCATCGGCGGCAGCCTTTGAATCGCTAACCTGACCGATCATGCGTTCCCGGCGTAGACGCCGACCCCGACCATGGTGAGATCGACGGTGTACGTTCCGGTGGGACCGCCAGAGAGAGAGACTGCCACTCCGGTGGCGCCGACGGCGTAGTCGGCCCAATGCACCTGACCGCCGACACCCACCCGCGTGCCGGTGATGCCGCCGGGGGCCGCGAGACTTAGGAATCCACCCGTCGGGCCGGAGACCACGTTCACCAGCAGCTCTTTGAGCGTGCCGATGGCCAGGATGCCGGTCACGCCGAACGCTTGGATCTCCAAGCCTCCGATCGACAGACTGCTGCCGGATCCGGTGCAGGTGATCCGCTGCGAATGGGCGACGTTGGCCTGCCCAGGGCCGGTGCCGTTCGTGATGCTTCGCGTCGTCCGCTGCTCGGTGCCAGCCGACTGCGAGGCGGCGCTATCAGAGTTGGACAGCGACCACGACAGCCGCGTCGTGCCGGCGGCAGTGAGGCTATTTGGCATCGGCGGTCTCTCCTGTGTTTACTGGCGCCCTTGGCGGCGGGCCGCCTATCGAAATAACCTGCACGGAAGCGGCAGGCGACTCACCTGCGACGACTGGCGAAGGGGGCAGCGACTCTACGGCGACTGGCTCAGACGAAACGTCGGGCTTGGGCTTGCTCATCAGTTGATCCTTCCGGATTGGTGAAGTCGGATCGCTTCGGCCAGCGTGACGCCCAGCCGAATCGCGAGGTGTTCGTAAAACGTCAGTCGTGGCCGCTCATCGGGCCGCCTACTGGTGATGCAGCCAACCCCGACACGACGGTGTGGCTGGTAGTGAATGTGTTCTCCTGACTCGCCTGCCGACGCCAGCGGCTCCCGGCCCCGGGCCGTTGTCCGAAATAGCGACTCGCGGGCCATGCGGCTCTCCTACCACCATTGTACGGTTGTTCAGGTAGAGTCCGGGCGCGTACAACCGGGGCCGCGGAGCGTCCCACTGTTGATCTCCGGCCACAGCTTGTCGGAGTGGATCGCCGCCAGCAGGTTCCAGGCGGCGTGGCCCAGGTGCGGCTCGGATCGGTCGCCCTCCAAAAACTGGAAAATGTGGGCGATGGCATGGTTCAAGAGGTCGTGAACCGGCATTCCCTTTTCCCAGTTCCAATCGCCGTACTTGCCGGCACCCTCGGCACAGGCCCGCGCCACCTCGCGGAGTCCGATCGGCGAAACCAGGTCGTAGCGAAACTCCTCGACCGAGTCGGATCGGACGGCTCCGGTCCCAAACTTCGCCGTCGTACCTGCGGCCGGCTCCGGCTGCGACGGCCTCACGGCGGAGTAGACGACTCGCTGCGGTGCGTCGGCGGTCCGCTCGCGATACCGCTTCCATGCTGCCTCGATCACCGACGGGTCATAGGGTGGGGCTGACTGCTCCAGCATCTTCAAAATCTCCTCTCGTTCACGGATCAAACGCATCGTGTGGGCCGCCAGCGTCCCGGCCGTTCCGGTCCACTGGCCTTGGTATTTCCTTGCGTCGGACTTCGCCTGGGCGATGTAGTCGTCGGGCAATAGCGTCACGCCAACCGTCCGATCTCGAGCCGTGGCCCGGCGACGTGCATCGCACGCAAACCTCCGGCCTGGTCGTAGATGAACAACTCCATCGCTCGTCGGCTGCCGACGAATCCGCTCGCCGCGTGCCAGTCATCGGCTGGGCATAGCGCCGGGGCTATACGCACCAGCACGCCGTCGATCGTCTCGATCGGCCGCGACCATTCCGCCGCCTGGTTGTGCAGGTGGCCGGTATGAATCTCACGGTACGGGCTCGCGGCCCATGCCGCGGCGGCCTCGTGGGCCATGAGTTGCGGCAACCGCTTCTTCGCACGATGCCCGTGGACGAAACCCAATAGGTTCCGGCCGTGCGTCAGATACTTCCGCGGCGTGTAGGCGGCATCGACGCGAACCCGTTTCGACTTCGCGTACCGCTCCACCAGGATGCGATGGAACGCGACGGTCAGTGTCTCGTCGTGATTGCCGTTCACCACCAGCACGTCGGCCGGCGCCACGTCAGCGGCATGATCCACAACCGACACCAGGGCGTCGGCCCCGACGGAGATCATCTTTTGGATCCTCCCGTCACGCTCCAGCGGCGTCCCGCTGGTCGTCGTCCCCGAGGGCGTATCGTAATGAAAGAGGTCTCCAAGCCCGGCAACGGTGATTCGGCCGGGCGAGTATTTCGCAGCCGAGTCAAGCAACTCTGCCGACGCCTCGCGGACCAACCGATCGGCGATGTCGAGGTCGTAGTCGGCCTCGCCTGTGGACTTCGCCCATGCGTATTTCCCGAAGTGACAGTCGGCGATAACGAGCACTGCCCACGGCCGATCGCCCTTTGCGTCCGCGGTTCGCGAATCGCGGACACGAAGGGAGCCGGCGGCCCCCGAGATCATCGCCTCCACCAGCTCGGAGACCTTCGGCCCAGCCTTCGGCCTCAACCGGACGAAGACGCGAAACAGCTCGGTGACGACGGGATCGCAGGTTGCCTTATCTGCCGTGAGCCCTTCCCACTTCGTGGCTTCGCTCACCGCCACTTCAAACCGATCCATGTCGGCGTCGATGTGCCGCAGCAGATCCTCAACCGTGCGGATCGTCCGCGAGACGCTACGGGCCTCCACGGCGTCGCCGCTGGAACGCTTCGTCACTTCTTCGATGGTCAGGCCGTCGCCACCGGCAGCCGTCACGGCGGCCTTGGCAGAAACGCGATCGGCTAATCGCGGCGACTTAGCCATACACGCATCCCCTGCGGTCCGCAAACTTCCCAGCCGCTCGTCGCGGCTTCCTCAATCAGCAGGTCCGCGAGGGACGAAGCCGACGCCTGCAGTTCGCCGGCCTGGAACCTGCGGCGGACCTCGAGCAGCTCGGCCTGGGCCTCCGGCGGCAGCTTGTCGAAGAAGTTTCGCGGCCGGCTTGGCGTGGCCGCGATCCTCTCGGCAACCCGGTCAACGAGTGATTGACGTGCGGTCATTCATCGAGTTTGCCCATACCTGTACGGGCGTCAACCCCGGGATTTGCCGTCGATCCTGGCGGCATCCCCAGCCATTTTTCCCCAATGGCATTGAGGGCGGCCTGTCGCTCCGGGCATCCGCACGGTCCGCCGACAACAGCAGACACTCGCTCCTTCGTTATGCCAATCGACGCCAGGCCGGCCGCCACCATATCTCCGAAGCCAGGCGGAATGAGCACTCGATCTCTAGGCGTTGATGTGGCTAATGTTCTTACCACCGATTCGCTATCCATTTAATTGCGAATCCTCTGGGTGATGTATTTGGTCAGTCTGTCTAGGGGCCGCAGGACGCATTTTCTGTGAAGTAAGCCGTACCAGAAATCGCATCCCGAGCTGCCATGCCATAAGGCCCGGCCCACTGAGAAGATGCTCCAGTTTCGCTAACAGTTACGCACTCCGACTTAGAAATGGACGCCGGAAGTATTGGTTTTGTTGTTAGAACAGTGCTGCCATTGCAACGCTGTAAAGGAACTGCCTGGCATTCATCGCTTGTGTTTAGGTTGCCTAATCCAATGCCTTGCCAAAAGTATACTTCACCAATGTCCGCGCCTGTCGCGTTGTAATAGAATACCTCCACTGTTACTGAAGAAATAGCGTATAAACGGTGAGCAGTTTTGCCAGTGCCATCTGTGAAGCATTGCAGGGAAAACCATGTCTCGGAGTAAAAGCTAAAAGCATCGCGGTACGACGGGCTTGACGTATTTAGTGAAATGTAACCAGACGCCGAATGAAAAATCAAAACTCCTCGACCATAAGAGTCATGATTTGCCTGCGAGCTGCTTGACGATGCAAGCACGACCGCGCCGCTAGGCGTTGTGCTGCCGAGCATATAACTAACTTGCTTGGTAACTTTTGTCTGGGTCGCGGACGCGCAGTTGTACGCAGGGGTTTGCACAGACAATCCCGAAGGGCTTGTTAGGCTTACGCTATAAGAACAAGGATGGACGCACTCGCAAACAACTAGTGGACCGCAGCACGCGCACCCCGGCAGTAGCACCATTACGAGCACTCCGCCGCGATGAGATGCCACGTTGAATCAACACTCGCAACGGCGACCCATTTCGCCGCTCCGCCGGAGGCTCCGACCGCAGCAAATCGGTTGATCCCCGTCAGCGACAGCGGCCCGCTCGGACCGGTCGCCTGAGCGCCGGTCCCGGTGTATTCCCACACCGTCTGCGTCCCGCCCTTGGACCATGTCCCGGTGATTTTTCCGACCTTCACTCCGCCCCCCGCCCCGGCACCGATTCGCACCAGCCCCCACTTCCCGGCCCCGGTCCCGGTCTCCTTCCACAGGATCGCGGACTCACCAGCCGACGCCGTTTTCAACTCGGACGATGATCCTGTTTTCGTAGTCGCGTAACGATGGCCGGCGTCAAGGATCTCCAGCTTGCACTGGACAACGCCGTCCACGGCCGCCAGGCCGATGTCGCCTTCCTTGATCGGCTCGACAGCGATCGCGAAGGCCGCCCCTGCATTGGCCGTTGGTACGACACCGACCAGCCCTGGCCACGACTGGAATATGTCCTGTTCGACCCCCGTTGCCAGCGTTCCGGTGGCACCGGTTGCCGCCTCGAGCACGCCTACGATCTCCAGCACACCCCATTTGCTCACGGTCCCCGTGCTGGTGTTGCGAATCCGGACCGTGAAGTTTGTCGCCGGGAACGCCGCATTCTCGCCAGAGAATCTCGGCTTCGTCACGACCTGGTCCACGATGCGGTTCCACGCATCCGCCGCCACCTTGAGCGGTTCGCCTGGCCGGACCTTGCGGAATGCGTCGCTCATGCCTTGTTACGCTTCTCGTCGTCGAGTGTCTTGAGCGTTGTCGCGTCAAGTTTGTGCAGGAACTCCTCGGCTCCGGCCAGGTAGAACCGCGGCCAGTATTTGCCAATCGACAGATCCGCAAACTTTTTGCGTTTGTATATCTGGTCAACGTAGACGAACCGCGGGAACTTCACTGGCATCCCCTCGCTCACCTCGTCTCCGAACACGATCCATAGGTAGTCCCACCCGTCTTTTTTATCGACGGTTATGTCCCCGATCCCGTGCAGCTTGAACTCTCCTCGGTTCGCACGCGCCGAGAACGTATATGTCACCGGCACCACCGTTGAGGAGCGGCTCGCCTCAAACCTCGCCCCGAGAAACAGCACCTCGCCGGGCTTGAAGATCCTGAAGTCGTCTTCGTTGACAGACCCCGTCATATCGTGGAGCGTCACGGCATACGCAGTCGTATCCTCGGTCGGCGCGTCCTCCTCGTCGGTCTCCTTTTGCTCTGTCTTTTTGCCATTGAGGAGAAACCACGACGGAACCAGCCACGTCTCGCTCCAGTTGAACGCCGGCCAGGTAACGTCAATGCCGTTCACCCGGCCGCCCGAGACGTTGATGCTTCCGTATGACTCCGGTGCCGTTTCGCCAGTTGCGGCATACTGTTCGTAGATCGGGCCGTCAGTGTCGTCGGGGTACGCAGTCGTGATGTGCTCCGTGCCGCCGGTCGTATCCAACGAAATACTGCTGGGCACCATGACGGCACCCTCGTCGGTTTCGATACCGCGCTCGTCGTAGCCTTCAACCCCAGCATTACCGTAGGTGGCCGATATTTCGTACCAACCGTTTCCGACGGCCCTGCAGCTCAAATCTGACCGGCGGTGCCCGTTGTAGAAGATCGGGGCAAGCTCGCGCCCCGCCTCCTCTGCCGCGGCGTAGCCGCTGATTGAGTTGACGAGCCAGCGGATCTCCACCTGCCGCGATATAAGGCCATCGGTGCCGACCGAGACCGTCCCCGATCCAGAATCCACTCGCTCGATGGCGCCATCGGCACCAGCCGCAAGCGGCTTGCCCGAGAAGTTGGCATTTACGCCACTAGAGTCAATGCCCATTCCGCCGCCAATCGCCATTCAGCACCTCAAGCAAATGCCACGCCGGAACCGCCATTGCCAAGCATTTGGCGCAGTAAGTCGGCAGTTTTTTCAGACGCCAGCGCCGTACGCTCCGACGCGGACAGCAGGTCGCGATCGCTTCGGGCGGCCACGCCACCGGCTACGGCAGGGGCACCGTTCCGAATGCCGGCCTGCAAAGCCTCGGCGTTTGGGATTGCCCGTCCGGCGCGGACCAGCTCCTCGATACCGTCGGCTGTCCGGCCGGTATTGGCGGCGGTCTCCTGGGCTGACGTGAGCGCCGGGCCGACGCCGAGCTGTGACGCGATGCCAGCGGCGAACGTGCCGATCGACTCGCCTGCCCCGAGGCGACCGCCGTTCGATGCGATCGGCCTTTGGCCTGGAGCTGCCAATGGATCGCGAAACTTGTCTCGCTGGATGCCGGTTCTGTTCTTCGCCTCCATCGCGCTAGATGCCGCCTCCGACGACGACGCTAGCCACCACGCAGCGCCGCCGATCGCTGCGGCTGCACCAGCAATCCATCCAATACCAGGAATCGCAAACATCGCGGTGCGAAGAGCCCCGAGCGCCACGGACAGGCCGCCTACGGCGACAGAAAACGACCGCGTCATCGTCGCTGCCGTCGCCGACGCCGTGATGTACCCAGCCAGCGCGAAGTTCACGCCCTGAAGGACGACCCCGACCCCGAGGGCGGCAACGCCGACCGCAAAGAGCCCGCCAGCAACCAGCGACAGCAGCGGCGTAAGACCGGGAATGCCAGACAGCAACCACGAAATGCCGTCGATGACTGCGATGACTGCCTTGGCGGCACCTCGAACCGCATAAGTGAACTCGCCGTCCGCGAACGCGATCGCCAGCCGCTCCACCACAGCGAGAAGCGCGTTGGATACGCCAGTAAGTTGAGACATGGCGATGCCAAACTTGTCGGAGACTGACCGGCTTCCCTCCATCGCGTTAGCAATCGCCGCAAACCCTTCCTTCCCTTGTTCCGCAAACGCATGAATGACGCGGATGCCACGAACATCGAACACTTTGACAAGCGCCTCGTTCGTCAGCATGGCGTCGCGGGCCGACTTGTCCATGCCCTGCATGGCTTTTGAAAACACGTCAGCGATTTGTGCCAGCGGAAGCAGCTTCCCCTGGTTGTCCACGAGCGATTCCATGGACAGCCCGAGTTGGGCGAGCGCCTCCTTGGCGTCATTTGTAGGGGCCAGCAGCTTCACCAGTAGCGTTTTGATGCCGGTGCCAGCCTCCTCGCCTTTGATGCCGTAGCGGGCGAGAACCGCCAAGCCTTGCGACAGACCGAAAAGCGATTGGTTTGTCCCCTTGGCAACACTCGCCACGAGGGCGAAAGACTCGATCATGGACGCGATCGACGTTTCACTGGAGTCTGCGGCAGCGGACAGCGTGTTGGCGGCCTCCTCGGCCGAGATGCCGAACACGTTCATGGATACCTTCATGAACTCCGCAGCCTGAGCCGCCTCAACACCGCTGACTTGGGCGAACTCCACGGCCGCCTTGCCGGCCCCTCCGATCGCATCCTCGACGCTCATGCCAGCCTTGATAAGCAGCGTGAACGCTTGGGCGATCTTGGCTGGCGAAATACCCATCGACTTGGATAGCCGCAGCGCCTCGGCCCGCACGTCCTCCAGCTGCCGTGGCGATATGTCTGATACGGCGCCTTTCAACTCCAGCAGTGCATCCTGGAACGTCGCCGCCGACGTGGCCGCCGCCAGCATCGGCAGCCCCATGCCCCCGCCGGCGATCGCCATTCCCGTGCCAGCCCGCTTGAGCGTGCTCGACAGCCTGACGATCGAGTGCTGCGTCTTCTTGAGCGTCCGCGTGAACTTGTCGTCGTTCGCGGTTATTTCGATGAACGCCTTGCCGGCCCGAACTGCTCCAGCGCTCATATGATTTCTTTCAGCTCGTCGGTTGTCAGCGTCCGCACAATCGGCCGGCGGTCTCGCATTGGGTGGATTTCCGCGGCGTCATATGGCCGCGCTCGTTTTTTCGGGTCGCGATGGATCTCCGCCATCTGCGCTAGGAGGGCTGACGTGTGGTTCCAGGTTTCACGCTGCCGGCCTCGGACGGCTGCGAGCAGCTCGCGGAGGGACCAGGGGCCTGGGTGGACTCCGATGATTCCGGCGAGTTCGTATCCGAGCGCCCAGAGGTCCACTGTGCGAGGGCCGCGTCGATCTCCGCCTCGATCTGCGGCATCATCTCGTCCACCAGCTTGTCCGCCGCCTTGTCCGCCTCGCGAACCTTCTGCACGGCCGCCGTCAGGATCTTCCTCTGGCGGGGCTGGCAAAAAAAAACCATCTCATCCATGAGTGCCGCGTAGGCACCCTCGAGCGTCGTGCCGTCAAACTCCGCGAAAAACTGTTCCGGCGTCAGGCCACGGCTCTCGGCCTGCGGCTCGACCAGCGACCAAATCACCTGGCCCAGCGTAAACGGGTCGGCCAGTTGCTGGAGGCTCTTCCGCTCCTCGGTCGCGATGTCAAACAGCGACACGCCCGTATGGGATCGCACGCGGGCGTAGGAGCCGTAGGTCGCCTCCAGCGTCCACGTTCGTCCGGTGCGGTCGGAAAACTCGTGCATATCAAAACACCTGGTAGCCGCTGGTGCCGCCGCTCGCCCCGTGCCCCCACGACCGCAACGCGAACCGCGGAATCACGGCACCGTCCAGCGACTCGTCAGCGTCGATGTCGTGGATGGTGAACCTGCCTTCAATCTCCATCAGCCCGCCGGTCAGCTTCGCTTCCACCACTCCAGGGAGCATATAGTCTCCAACCTTCGACCATCGCTTCTGATACAGCGCTCGCGCCAGAGTCATGTCCGGCACCAGGATCTGTATCTCGTGGCTTCGCATCACCACGACGCTTGAGGTCGTGGACTGATTGAAACCAGTGGCATCAACTTCAACGATCGTCTCGCGGACGCTCACGTCGCTGACGCCGTCGATTTCCTGCCCGTCTATTTCCAGTATGCAGTTCTTCCCGAGAGCGAATACGCGATCCTTCAGCACGTCACGCTCCTCCGGTCAACTACGCGATCTGAGCGCCGGCGTGCCGCTTGAGGCTGATCGTGTATTCGATGGCGCCGTCGATTTCCTGCGGCTGGCTGACGTTGTTGACGTAGTACAGGCCGGTAGCAAGTCCGGCTTGGCCACTGACGCCGATCGACACGACGCCGGTCCCGTGAATCGGGCAGGTGTGGGCAAGGCACACAACCTCAAACGAGCTGTTCCAGCGGACCGGGACAAACTCTTGGATGCCCTCGCTGCCACGGGTAGTGACCTCGGCCTCGGCAGAAGTTTCCAGCGTGAGTGAGACGTTCTTCACGTCGTTGTTCGCGATCATGCTGCCGAACTGAAAATACTGATCTTTGCCGAGTTTGTAGGTGTGGGCGACGGGCATGGTGTGCTCCTGTGCGATGTGGCGGCGGCGGTTGCCACCTGAACGTCAGTATACCAGTTGGCTATCCGCGGCGGACCGTGAATCCGGTACCGCGGGCACCGGCCGACGACTTGAACTGGCCCGCGAATGCCTTGGCGATCGAGCCGTTTGCCACGCAAAACTCCATGGCAGGCTTCATAAACGGGCGGGCTGGATAGGCGGCCACCGTCTGCAGCGACATGGGCCGCCAGTGAGTTTGATTGTGGGGACGCTGGCCCGTCGGCAGTTTCATGGTGATCGGCTGCCGCATCCCGCCGCGCTTTGTCTTGACCTGCGGAATATAGACCCACGTCCGCAGCCGCAGCACGCCGCCAAACTCGTGGAGGTACGGGATCATGCGTCCCTTCTTCGACGGCCCGACGACCGCCGAATGGGTTTGCGAGTCGTAGTAGTTCCAGAGATTGCGGCGGAAGCCGAGGTAGCTGGCGAAGTGGCCGGCGTACGGCGTGTGCGTGTGCGGGGGCGTGCCTGGCGCCGAGGCCGGCGGCCTCTGAACCTCGCGAATGATCCTGTTGCCGAGTTTCCGGTTTGCTCGAGGCGTGCTACCGAGGACTCCCATCTGCATCAGCGACGTGATGCCGGCACCCGGGAACTTTTCCTGCACCTTGAGCGGCAGCCTCGCGAGACCGCGCTTCTTGATGATCCGCTTTGCCCGATCCTTCACCAGCATCGACGCCTTCGACAACGCCTTCAGATCCATCGCCGACATAGCCGCTTGGACGGCCGCCCGGTCGAAGAAGAAATCGACCGACGCCTTCATCCCGACAGACGGGATATTGGGCACCAGCCCGGGGATGCGTGGGATCATGGGAGTTTCGCGTTGGCGTATCGGTAGGTCACGACGATGTCGCCGAGGAACACACGCGAGCCCGTCACCTGGTCGCGGTCGTAGGTGACCGCGTTGGTGATCCCCATCCACGCCACGCCGGACGGCATGGGGGGGCTACTCGCGGGCAGTTTTTTGGACCGGATCGCGTCCACGATATTGGTCCGAAGATCCACCAGGTCGTCCAGTTCCGCGTCGGTCACGAGTTTTTTGCCGATCACAACGTGGATTTCGACCTCAAAAAGATCCGCACCATGCGTGTGGTTGGTGACCTCCACGCTGCCCGGCACCACCGAAACCTTGATGTCCGCGAGATCCTCTGTCGTGTAGTCGGCGACGTAGGTACGGACGGCATTTACATCACCGATTTCACCGTCAAATGTGGCGGATGAAAGGCTTTCGGCCAGCGAGTCGGCGATGAGTATTTCGATAGCGTTCATGGTTTCGGCCCGTCCTCTGATTTCATTCTGACAAGTGCTGCGACGTTGCCGGCGTGCCGGTGGTCTGCGGGATCTCGCTTGGCCGCCTCGCGGGCGTGCGTGATCGCCTCGTCGTGCAGCCCCAGCTCGTAGGCCGCCGAATACGCGATGTCGGCCGGGATCGCGCCGTAGGCCCACGGCTCGCTGGAATGCGTGCGGTTCTGGTCGCTGCACGCCAACGCACGACGAGCCCAGTAGAGGGCTCCCACCGCATCCTTCATGCCCCACGCCTTGCCGGCCAGCGACGCATACACCTCCGGCTCGTGCGGGCTATTCCAGACCGCGGCGAGGGCGTGGAGATCGGCCCGTTCCGGTCGCAGCCGCGAAAGCCGGCGGCAGGCGTGGGCTCGCTCGTGCGGGCTGCCGCCCGCCATCTGCAGGTAGCGTTCGTAGGCCGCCGCCGCTTCCTCGTTGCCGTCGGTGTCCAGCTCACGGGCCAGATACCAGTGCATCCGGGCGTCGGCCGGATTCTCGCGGCACGCCTGGCGGAGTAGCGTCAGGTCGGACTTGTGGACCTTGCCAGGCTCACGGTGGTGGCGGATCACCAGGTCGTCGATCCGGACCACCTTCTCCTCGCCATCCCAGCACACCAGCCCCTCGTGGGTCGCACCCTGCCAGCGGTGGCCGTGCCGGGCGTGGACGCGATCGCCGTAGAACCGCACGTCGGCGGACCAGTGGTACGGGTAGTGCAGCCGGGTGGTGCCGTCCACCCACGCCCGCTCCAGGGCTTCCCGCCAGCCAGGATCGAATGCCTCGTCGAGGTCCAGCCGGATCGCCACGTCCACGTCGGCAGGGACGTGCATCAGCGAGAGGTTGTGGGCGTCGTCCCACCTCCACGGGATCGGGGCGCCGCGGGCCACCAGCACGCCGGCCGCCTCGAGCAGTGCCACGGTGTCGTCGGTGCTGCCGGTGTCGGTGACCACCCGCACGTCGGCGTCTCGGCACGACTCCTCCCACCGGGCCACGTTGGCCGATTCGTTTTTGGCGAGGGCGTAGATGGCGATCTTCACGCAATCACCCCCGCGATCCGCAGGCCGTCGTTGATGAACTCCACCGTCCGGTTTTGCTCCAGGGCGAACTGGTCCACGGCCCGACGCACCTCGCGGTTGTCGCAGTCGTCAGCAAGGATCGCCCGGCAGCCGGCCACCAGCCGTAGATCGGCCAACGCCCCGGCATACGAATGGTCGCCGTCCACATGGGCGAAGTCTGCCGGCGGCAGCGACTTGATCGCGTGGGAATCAACGATCACCAAGTCGGCGTCGATCGCGTGCTTTTCGATCATCCGTTTCGCGTGGGCAAGGCAGTCGTAGCTGTCGTGATCCATGGCACCGTCGATGCACAGGAACCTGGCCTGCGGTGCCACCGACTGAAACGTGATGAGCGAGTAGCCGCAGCGGGTTCCGATTTCGATGATCCGCCGCGGTGCGTAGCGGCGGCAGATCGCCGCCTTCATCGCGTAGTGGAAAATGACTCGCGTATCGCATCCGAACCAGTCGTCGTCGCGCCAGTTGGCCTCGAGCAGCTTCCGCGTGGCGTCGGCGATCGGTACGTCTACGCTGGTCATGGGGCACCCATGAGGCCGAGAACATCACACAGTGCCAGATCAGCCATCCACGCCTCCGCGTCGCGGACGCCGAACGTCACTAGCACGCGGCCGTCGTCCACGGCCAGCCCGGCCGCAAACTCGATCGCCTGCGTTTCGCGAAACGCGAACGGCGGCGACACGGCACGGATCGACCACTCCGCCTCGTCGAACATCACGAACCGGTGTTCGTAGACTCGCTTGCCGGCAACCTCGGCCACCTCGTGGATTGCCGCCAGCCAGTCGCCGCCGCCGATCGGCACCACCTGGGTTCCGCCGCGGAAGGCCCGGGCCACCGGCGGCGAAGCCGCGTGGGCGGACACGGTCCAGTCGTCGCCGGAGTCCTCGACCAGGCAGACGTAGCCGCGGGAGTGACAGGAATACAACCACTCCCTCCGCCCCAGGATCGGCATCCAGTTTTTCTCGTGCAGCCCCGGGGGCGTGTTGTGGCAGCGGAGGTCGTGGATCCAGCCGTCCACGATCTCGCCATACGCCATCCGGCAGGTGCCGTCGTAGCCGTCGTAGTTGCGGACCGTGGCCGACGCGACGATCCGGCCGTCGATGACGTTGAGCCGAATGTCCTCCAAGCCGTCCACGGGGAAGGCGGACCGTGGGTAGGTGCAGTAGACCGGCGTGGCCACGACGCCGTCGTAGAGCACGTTCCGCGTCTTGATGACCTCGCCGTCCTCCGGCGGAATCACATACCGGCCGTTTTCGTCGATCCGGTAGTTGCTGGAGCGGACGTTGTAGAGCGGGACGCCGTCGTGGATCACGACCGATGGGTTGAACCGCGACCAGCCGGCGTAGACGCCTGGCTCGAGCCGCGAAAACTTCACCTCGGCGAGATCGTCCAGCCGCTGGGTGTACCAGGTGCGGTTCGCCCGGACCTTGGTTTCCTTCTCCGGCGACAGGTCCAGCCGCAGCAACCGTTCGCACGCCCGCCGGCCGGCGTCGTGCTCGGCGCAGTAGTAGGCGTGGGCGGCGATTCGGTGCAGGTGTTCAATCATGGTGTTCACCCGTTCACCGATAAGGCTATCGAAATACTCCGGGCCGTAAACCCCGGGATTTCGCCGGTTATTCGGGGGGCGACTGTTCCGGCACCGCAAACTCCAGATCGGCCAGCGGCACCACCTCCACGCTCGCCATCATCTCCTGCGTGATGTACGAGAACGCCTGCGACAGGATGCCGCCGTCGCCCACCTCGCTGAGAACGTCGCCGCACATGGCCCATCGGCCGTCAGTTAGTTGTCGCCCGACCGGAACGTGTCGCGGATCGCCATGCTCCTCCTGCACGCCGTACAGCGCGACGGCGATCTCGTAGGGGTAGACCAACGCAAGGTCTTTGCAGTCGGCGTAAGGCATCGGGAGAGTGAGTTCGGAGAGCGTCATGCCGTTCGTCCTAAGGCCGTGTTGAAAGCGGACAGAGCAGCGTGAAAACTAGCGACCTGCTGCTGCGTCATGTCATCGCCAATGCTATACATTCGCATCGCGTAGACTCCTGGATCACCAAAGTCCGTCCCCGAAAGGTTTGTGCGAAACACATAAAAAGGCAGGTTGCTGGACGCTATGCCTGTGACAGAAGTGGACAGAACCCCATCACTCACTGCGTTTCTGTATAGGACTAGGTTCGTCGCAGACGTTCTAGTTGCAAGGAGAAATGCACTCGGCCGCGACCCCTGGATGGTGGTTGTGCTTGATAATGCGTTAGCCTTCCCAAGCCTCGCTTGATCTGACAACGCTGATGATGTTGAGACGCCAATGCTGATTGACCATCTATCTGTTGTTCCGTTGTAGACGCCAAGCAACTGCGGACTTGAAACAGTTGATTGTGTCGGGCCGTGCCACGCCGATAAGTGCATAGACTCGTAAACACTTGCAGGCATCGCATCTGTAGCCAGCCCCGTGTTCAAGTACTTTGTGCTGGCAAGGCTTTGCAGGCCAGCGCCTTCTGAGTAGTCGCCACTGACAAACGGCCCGACGTTGGTGTCGGTGGTGTTGCCATACTGCGTTCCGCCAAGCGACGGGCCGCGATACAGCGGGACGAGGCAGGCGTTGAGGCCGGTGCCGCAGAAGAGGTTGAGCCGATAGAACCGATCCCGCAGCGATGCCGCATCCAGTGAGTCGCACAGCGTGTTCACCGCGCTCGCCGTACTGGCACTCACCGACCCGCCGTTGGCATAGACGCGGTTGATCCAGTCTTGCGCGTCGGCGTTGGAGACTTGCGGGGCGAGGGTGATGCCCCAGCGGTTTGCCAAGTAGACCTCAAGGCGACGGCGCTCTGAGGACGAAACAGCCCGCGAGTAGACAAGCAGTTCCGCTATGTTGCTTGCAAACGGAGTGACGACTGACGTTCTTCGCAGCGCTCCGATGTTTGCGGTTGTCAGAGAAAGAGTGCCGCAGTCCAAGGATGCGTTCTTTGCTACATCTGCTCCGTTAAGCGACAGCGTTGTGGATTGGCCCGCGAACGTCATTGACGCCACGGCCCAAGATGTAAGGGACGCTCCGCTCGCAGTTGCAGAGACGAGGGATGAGGCATCGTCTCGCCGCCTCGCGCCAATGGCATCGTTCACCGTCTTTTCCAGCACAAAAAACGGGGCATCTGTCGAAGAGTTGCCGAATCCAAGAATGGTCGCAGTAGACGCAGATGGGGATGCCAGACAGACTGCGATGGCGGTCATGGGAACGTCTGACCCAGTAACCACAGACGAAAGGGAGTCTGCTGAAAGCGTTTGGCTTGAGGCCGAAGCAAACTGCGCTACCCTCCTGTTGTTCCTTAGTGTCGCACTGATCGTCGGCCTGCTCGCCGCCGTACTCTGCGTGGCGTGCCTCGCGTTGCCAGACTTGTCAGCCCAGTACCCCACCGGATCGCTGGAGGCGGTGGCCTGTGCGTGGACGCCAGAGATGCCCCATCGCTGGGCTAAGTAGGCTTCGACGCGGGCGCGGTCTGCGGTGGAGAGGGCGGTGTTGAAGTGGATAATCTCTGCGATGTACCCGTTGAGGTACTCGGAGGAAGCGCGAGCCCCGATGGTCACGGCTTGGTTGAGGCTATGGTCCGCAGACTGCCCAGACGCGGCGACGGCCGTTACGCCGTCAAGGTATCCGGCAGCCGATGTCGAAGAAGTGACCGAGTAGACCCTCGCCTGGGTTGTTGGGTTTGCGGTGGAGGTCAGCACTTGGGCCGACCCGGCGTTCTTTTGGAGCATCCAAATCTGCGGATCAGAGCGAACGACAAAACCAAACCCAAGAGTGCCAGCAGTCGCACTGAGTTTTGTGTAGACGCCCTTGTTTGCGGCAGACGCCTGCCGAAAAACAATGAAGTAAGTCAGGTCGCTTGAGTTGAAAGCAGAGTTGGCCGCAACGGTCATCGCGTTCGCGGAGCCGTCGAACGTCATCACGCTCCTGCCGTTCAGACCCCCAGCCGTCAGCGTTGGCCTCGCGCTTCCGCTTGCGGTCGCGTGGTTGTTCTGACCGCTCTTGTCGTTCCACTGGCTGACCAGCCCGCCAGATTGCGTGATGCTCGCCGAATCGCTCGCATCCCACCACCCCACGCACCCCGCAATCTCCGTAGGTGAACTCACCGCCGTCACCGGACCAGCGTCGGTGGTGTAAAGCGTGTCGGCCGAAGAAGCGTCAAGCCAGAGGGCGAGGCCGCTGATTTCGGCTGGCGAAAAGTCTTCAGCGACTTTCCTCCGAACCACCGCCACCGGCAGGCTCGTCCGCACACCTCTCCTGGGCCACGCTCCACGAGCCATTTCACGCTCCTGCCAAAAGTTTGCGGCCCATCACGTCACCGTCACCGGGGCCGATAGTGGGCCGTCGCCCACGGCGTTGACCGCACGCACTCGCATGACAGAACCGGCCAAGTAAAAGTCGATGCTCTGCGTGGCCCACTCGTCGCCTGGGCTAAACGGCTCAACTTGGACGCCGTCTCTGTAGAGCTTGTATGAAGTCAACGGAGATCCGCCGTTACTCGGCGTAGTCCACTCGATGAACACATCGTCACCGACAGTGGTGATCGTCGGCGCGCCAGGCACAGTCGCAGCCACCGTTGCTGGTGTTGACTTCGCACCCTCGCCCACCACGTTGACCGCCGACACACGCACCACCGCCCCTGCGGCATAGGTGCCCACACTGGTGGTCGCGGGAGCCGCGATGGTCTCCTGGAGCACGTTGTTGACGTAGACGCGGTAGGAGGTCACGGGATAGCCGCCGGTCGCCGTCGGTGCCGTCCAGGTCACTGGGCTGCCCTGCGTGCCGGCCACCCCGGTCGGGGCACCAGGGGCCGTTGGCCTGCGGTCGGCAGCCGACTGCACCACTTGGGTGTGGATTCTGCGGAGATTCTGGTTTCGGTCCGACCAGCGCCAGTGGTGCTCGGCACCGCTGGGAGCGCTGACCTCGTAGAGCACCTCGCTGCCGTACTCTGTCGCAGCTATGCGGTCGCCCTTCCTTGGATCCTGGGCCAGCTCGCTTCGGTGAACGAACCAGTCGCGGGTTTCGCTTCGGATCATCTGTCCGGCCGCATCGACCGTCTCCCACCTGCCAACCACCACCGTGGCCTTCACCGTGCGAGCGGGGCCGACCACGGGCCGGTACTCGACCTGCACGGCGAGATGCTCGCGCCGCTGCTGTTCAAACCACGTCTCGCCGATGGCGATCATGTCCTGCACGGCGCAACCTCACGGATCGCCGCTCGGCCGGGGCGGCGCGTTGGAGGATCGCGCCACCCCGACCGTCTGCGGCAGGAATCATGCCCCTCGATCAAGCACCCGGCCAGAGAAGCACGTCCACCGTCGTGTCGGTGGTCGCCGGTTGCTTGGCCACGAAGCCCGCCACGCTCCCGGTCACGCCGGTCACGACCTGGTTGTTGAACCAGTAGACCTTCGCACCCTGGGCGTAGTTCGTGCCGGCCCCCGTGGGCTTCGGCATATTGAACACGCCCTGCGAGTGAACCGCGCCCAGCGTGTTGGCAGCGATCGCCGAATCGGCGACCGTCACCAGGGAACCGATCACGACGACCTCGCCCGCCGCAACGCCGGTGGTCGGCGTGTAGTCGAGCTTCTCGCCTTCCGCACGAAAACTTGCCATCTGAAAAACCCTTTCGGAACTGGATGATGTTGTTGAGAGAACCCCGGCGGGCAGGATTGAACCCCTGCCCGCCGGGCACGATTACGTCAGAACTCAGGCAGTCGCCATCCGGTAGGCACCGCGGCTCTCGGCCTTGGCGACACCGTAGGAGAAGTGACCGCGGACCTGGATGCCCAGCGTCTGGAAGTCCGCATCGGCCTGCTGCACCGTCGGGAGCCGCTGTCCGTTGAGGAAAGCGACCTCCATGCAGGGCAGCTCGGCCGGGTTGGCCACCAGCCACCAGGTCGAGCTGCTCGTCAGGTACGACGAGCCGACCACCTGGTAACGACCGGCGAACACGTTCACGTTGCCGCGGGTCGTGTTCTCGCCGGTGATGAGGACCGAGGCCCCCATCAGCTCCTCGGCCGTGATCTCGTTCTCCGGGGAGACGAGGATCATCGCCGGGGTGATGCCCAGCGGGTTGCCGTCCGGATCCTTCAGCTTCTTGTAGCTGGAGACCGCGGTCTTCAGCGACGTGAGCGAAAGGGCGTTGCCGGCCGCTGCCGTCTCCTTCTGGTAGAAGGTCGAGTTGGACGACTCGAACTCGCTCCAGAAATCCTTGTTCAGCTTGATCGCGGCACCGCGACCAAGCCGGGTCGGAACCTGGGTCAGGGCACCGAGGTCGTCGTTCACGATGTCAACCATCGAGATCGACGACATGCGGCCGGTCAGCTTCGCACGGATCGTCCGGGTCTCGTCGCTGGCGTCGGCCGACTTGAGTTCGCCCGTGGGGGCCACGTCCTCAAAGTCGAAACCGCCGTTGAGACGAACGCCGTTGACCGCCTTGTAGTCGGAGACCGACCGGATCGAGGCGATCATGTCCCACGTCGATTCGACGGCGTTGTACCCCTGGAGGAGGAACTTGCCGTAGGTCGCCGCGAGCACGTTGCTGATCGAGTGCGTCGCGAAACCGGCCGCAAGGATCTCACGGAGGTTGCCGGCGTTGATCCGGTTGCCGCCCGTGTACCCGTTCGCCCGGGCCGCCTCGATCAGCACCTCACCGAGGCTCGACTGGCTCCGCCGCTTGTCGGCCATTTCGAGCGTCTTCTGATCGAAGACCTTCTCGATGTTGGCCAGACCGCCGGCGAGGCACAGCGAAGCCTCGATCACCTGCGGGCTGTCCGCCCGCTCGGCCGCGACGTGGATCGCCGGGGCGGCGGGACGCGAGGCCCGAACGTCGGCGAGCCGCTCGGCCCGGATCTTCTCCAGAACGAGGTTGGCGACCGACTCAGCCGTCACCAGGCTGGCACCGTCGGTGCCCTTCGCCTCGACAACGGTCTTGGGATCCACGGCGACGTTCGCCGGGGCTTCCGTCTGCGGCGCGGCGGCCTCGACGGGCTTCTCGTTGAGCGGATCGCTCATGGTAAGCACCTCATTCGCCTCGGCGGCGATCGCCGCTGACGTTCTGGCGTCAGCTCCAAAAAGAACCAAGCTCGTTTCTCGGAGATCCGAGGCACGAACAACAGACACAGGGCCGGTGAACTCGCGACCGTTCACGGTCACAGTCCCACCGGCGTTGACGTTTTCGATGTTGGCGGCGTCGGCACCGATCGACGCCTGCAGCGGGATCCCCGCACGGGCCAACTGGGCGATCTTCTCCGGCACCTCGCCCGACGTGAGCAGTTCGCCACGGATGATGAGTTGCTGGCCGTCGTTGACGATCTCGGTGCTCTTGCCGATCACGGCGTCCAGGGTCCGCTCGTGCGACCACAGAATCGGGATCGAAGCCTTGGCGGTGTCCATGCCGGCCAGGTCCACCACGAGCGGCGACCGACTCCAGCCCTGCCGGATGGCGGCGCCGGTGTAGGCCACCAGCTCAAACGTCGGGGCACGGCCCTCGGCCGCCTCAATCCGCAGATCGGTGGAGAGAGTGATGCGATTGGTCATGCTTCCTGCTCCTCGTCTTCGTTTTCGTGAGCCCAGATACGCTCGGCCCATGCTTGCCCGGCGTCGCCGCCCCACAGAAGCCACGAGATTTCGGCGTTGGAGGGCGGATCCTCGCCGTGATTGTTTTTGTACGCAGAGTGGCGGGCGAAGAACGAAACCATCCGGGCGATCGTGTCGAGCGAGAGAGACCGGCCGTTGGCGATGTCGCGTGCCCGGGCGATCCCCACCGCGGTCCCGCCGCGGCCGTATTTCGATCGCAGTTCCAGGCCACGCCTAGCCGCCGACCGTGCGGCCTGCGGAGGCCGGTAGCCGTCTGCGGCCTCGATGTCGTGCTCGCCGGCACCAGCCGCCACGGGCTCGCCCATCGAAATACCCAACTCGCGCTCCAGCGCCTTCTCGACGGCCCGCTGCCGGAGCACCTGCCGCCAATCCTTGTTCCGCTTCTGGCAGACCTCGGCGATCGTGGCGGTGTTCGTCGCGATCATCGCGGCCTCGGCGTCGGCTTCCTTGAGCGGATCGACGTGCTCCCACCCGTCCCATGTCCAGGTCCAGTTCCACTCCGCCACGGGCGGCAGCCCATCGGGGATGAGGCCCGGCACCAGGGCGGCCTCCTCGAGCCACGCCACCAGGAGCGGATCAAGGAACACCCGCTCCATGTCGTTTCGCTCGACACTGATCCGCTTGCGATAGACGAGGTAATCGCCCCGCATCGACGAGTAGTTGGCCGTGGACGAGTCCATGGCCGCGACGATGTAGGGCATGTCGATGCACCGGCTGATCTCGTTGAGAAGCCGCTTCACGAACGAGTCGTAGGAACTCGTCGGGTGCTCGGCCTTCATCTGGACGGGCTCCCACCCGTCCGGGGCGGCGATTGCCATCCCGCGGGTGATCGGCATCGTCTCCAGCGTTTCCAGCGACGCGGCCCCGCCGCCGTCGGCCGGCATCGTCGTCTTCAAGATCGCCGCGAAGTCCGCCGCGGTCTCTGCCGCCGTCACCGTCGCCAGCGTGAACCGCCGCAGCATCGCGAACAGCTCGAGAGCCGGGGCGATCTCCGGAACGCCACGGTGCTGGCCAGGGCGAGTGGCGTGGAACCAGTGATGCACCTTGCCGGCGTCGTGCCAGGTGCCGTCCAGCGTCCAGCCTGGCGTCAGCGAGCCGGGGTGATTCCGCGTGAACCAATACCGGGCCGGGTTGCCGTCGCCGTCGAACTCGACGCCGTCCACGTCGGTCTCGGTCGGGAAGCCGGTGGGCGACACGCACTGGTCCGACTCGATCAGCCGGAGGTCCACCTGCACGCCGTCCAGCGAGCGGTTCGTCGTCTGGACGCCGAACACCTCACCGTCGGAGATTTTGGTGTGCTTCGCGATCCGGAGCTTCTTCGCCAGGTCGATGTTCACCGACCAGTCGTAGACCGCCATCTCGATCTTGCGGACCAGCTCCGCGTCGGAGTCCGGCCCGAGGTCCAAGTGCAGCCGGGGGCCGGTGCCGACCAAGTCATGCGACCAGGTTGACGCCATGCCCGCGGCGTAGGAGTTGTTGGCCAGCTCGTAGCGTGCCCGTGCCCGCATCTTCTGCCGGACGGCCGGCGAGAGGGCGGCATCCGCGGAGTAGTAATCCGCGAGCGCCCAATGCCGGCGATTCAAGTCGGTGGTTTGGGCCGCGTCATACTTGGCGCGGATCATCGTCGCGATCGCCGCCTGCTGCGTCGCGATCGTGGACTGCATCTTCGCCCGGGATGGCCCGAGGATGCTGGAGAGTATCCCCATCAGCCGGTGGCCCCCGGGGATTCGATCTGTGCGAACCGCAGCGACCGGAACGGCGAAACCGTGCGGGCCGCGGAGTCGATCACGAACCGGGCCGCGGCGACCTGCTTGTCGAGGTCGTGCTGCTCGACCTCACCGGCGTCCGTGCGGGCACGCTTCGGCTGGGCGAGATTCGCCGCCACTGCGTCGAGCACTTCGTCGGTAGTCGCCACTCGCACACTCCGGTAGCGGGCGCGGGATTCGCGTCCCTACCACCAGTGTACCAGTGTTCAGGTGACGATAGGGCCGTCAACGAACTCGACCATGCCGCCGCACTCGTCGGCCGCCAGCTCGGCCTCGACCTCATCCCAAAAGTCTTGATCGGCGTAGGCTGGCATGGCGGTGTCTCCTGTACCGCCATTTTACCCCTGCCGATACGGGCGTTCAGTACGCCCAACTCATACGCGAATCTGTCGCAGATTCGTCGTTTTTGGGGTACGTCAAGTTTTCGTGTCGAGAAACGTGACACGTTGGCGTGTTACGCAGCAGCGTGCTGCATAATTGCTGGTTCTGGCTCACTCTGACCGCCGCCGAACCTGATCCTTCAACTCCTCAAACTCTTCCAGCGTCATGGGGCAGTTCGGACATTTTGTGATGGGCTGCGGGTTCGGCTCGGGATTCGGTGTTTCCCACCGCGATCCGCAGCCTTCGCAAAAGCGGATGTCCGGCTTCCGCTGCTCAGGCGTCGAAGGCGTGGCACTCCACCGGCCAGCGGCAAACGCCACCAGACCAGCGACGAGCGCAACGACTGCCGCGAAGCGGACGATCCCGCCAAAAATCTGATCCTCAATGCCTCGCGATATGTCACCCGGCCCCATCTCGTCCTCCTGTTGTTCGACCACCGCCAGAACCAGCGGATGAAGCGGACGGCGGAGCCGCCGCTTATCCTGCGTGTTCTGTGGCTATTTGCTCGTCCTCGGCGTCGGCGGGAGCGGCATCCAATGGGTCGGCTCGGTCGCTCCGAGCAACTGCCCGTCGTCGCACTCCCACATTCCGTTCGCCCACATGTCAGCGCACGTTGTTTCATCTGGCTCCAACAACGGGCAGAAGATCAAAACGTGATCGTCAACGTCGGGCAGCGATTCGTCTATCGGAATCCACCGCCGCTCCCATTCCGCCATTGTCGGCTCCAGTTCTTCGATGATGCGTCGTTTCAACCAGCCCATGATTCTCGCCTGATGGTACGCCACAGAACCACGCGATGCTGCGGACTGCGCCGCAGATCGCTGGAGTTCTGTGGCTACCCATGCCGCCACCTCACCGTGATGTAGGTGCCGACAAACGCCCCCGCGGCCAGCGGCATGAGGTACAGGATGTTCTTTGAGAACGTGACCACGCCGTAGGCCAAGAGCCCGTAGATCACCGACGACAATGCCGCGGCCCGAACCGCCCGCCGGTCACCGACCGCGATGATGTAGGCCGCATACAGCACGTCGATGACGACGTATGTCGCGAACACCAGCACGGCAGTGACCGGCGAGAAGTCGGGAGACATTAGCGGCACTCGCACTCGCACGCCGCCACGGGCTCGCCGTGGCACGACGCCTTGGCGGCACGCTTGGCCGCTCGAGCATCCTGCCGGGCGGTCTGCCTGGCGGCGATCCGCTGGGCGACAGTCAGCCGCCCGTGGCACGACGCCGGAGCCGCCTCGCCGTGGCAGCCGGCGACCACCGGAGCGGCCTCAGGGGACGCACCGGCGAGGGCCACACCGACGAGGCCGAGGAACGCGACGAGCGAGAAAACGAGGATGGAACGAAACACGATCACCGTCCTTTCGTGAGGGAGAGAAAATCAACGACCGAACCGTTTGCACGCGAACCACCGGCCGTGGCCGAATGCCACGCCCTGGTCGATAACAGGCCACCCGTTTCGCGAGTAGCAGCAGTTGGCGAGCGCCGCAGCCGGTGTCGGGCCGGAGCCGCAGCCCTCATACCCAGCGTTTCCACCATGGTGGCCAACGCGACCCTGCCGGGCCTGGATCTCCGCGACGCCCTGTGCCGTCGAGGTGTCGCTGACCATGCTGCAGCGGCCGGACGTGCAGCCGCGGGTGGTTGCCACGATCACGTCCTGGCCGACAGCGGTGGACGCCACCAGAACTACGAGAAGCGAAAGAAAACGCATCACGAACTCCTTTCGGAATGGGTTGAACGAACCACCCGCAGTTTGCCCACCAGTGAACAGGCGTCAACCTCGCCTTATCTTCCCATCTTGCCCATGATCGCGGCCCGTCTGGCGGCCATTTCCTCGCGGGTGATGACCTTCCGCACTGGTTTCGCCACCTCGGCCCCGACGGCCGTCACGCCGCTGTAGCTGGCCGCAACGGCGGCACCGACGAGACAGTCCCACCAGTGGTTGTCGCGGCCCGGCACCAGCTTCCACTCGTCCACCGTCCGCATCTTCGACTCCACCCGCACCGGCGCCTCCGCCGACAGGTGCTCCGCCAGCATCTCGTGAGATCCAGCGTGGACCGTGAAGGCTTGCGGGTCCGCGGCCGGCAACTTGAGACGCGACGCCACGAATGTCTTCCAGGCATTCGTGTCGTACAGAACGTGCCGCTGCTTGCCGATCGTCGAGGTCCGCCAGTTGTGTCCGATCCGCTCGCCGCGGTCCGGCTTCTTGTCGCTGATCGTCTGGCCAGACGCACCGACGAACCGGCCGTGCGTCGGTAGCACCCGAGGGCCGTAGGCCGATCGCCTGGCGAAGTCCCGCACGACGCCTTGCGTCTGTGCCCAGTTGGCATCGACGAACAGTTGCCCCACCCGCAGCACCGCGTCGTCGTCCTCGCGAGTGAACTCGCGGCCGAGGACCGATGACGCCACCGCCTCGAGCCCCGCGTGGATCGCCGCCTCCAACGACGCACCGCCGGCCGCTTTCACCAGCGTCTTTTTGGCATCGCGGAGGGTGTAGTACGAACGCCCCTGCTCCGGGTAGGCACCGTAGGCGACCAGGTGGCCGCGGAGCTGCGATCCCCACGCCACGACGGCCCAATACAGAAGTTTTTCCTGCACGTCCACAAACGCCGTCAGCGTGTCGCATCCGCGGGGCACCACGCCCGTGGGTATTTCGATAGCCCGTCCGCGGACCTCGTCCGGCGAAATACCCAGCGACTCCGCCGCGTTTTTCAGCGGGGCTTGCTGGAACTCCGACGCGAACACGTCCGGGCCGTCGTCGATGAGGGCGTTGTAGGCGTGCTGGATGGCACTGCATTCAACGTCCGGGTCGAAACACGACTGCCACGACACAAGGCAGCCGCGGTCCATGTCGTCGCGGTTCGCTGCGTAGAACTCGTTCGCCTCCCGGTGGGCACGGGCCTGGTCGCCGACGATGTCCTTCGCGAACGTGCATCGCAGTTCGCGATAGCGTTCCATCCACAAGTCTTCGTGCCGGTCGGCAAACTGCCGCACCATCGGGATCCGCTCGCCCTGCCACGCGGGGTAGCGGCCCTGGTCGAGCAGTTGATCCACCATGTCGTCCTGTTCGATCACGGTGGCGTTGACCACGCACGCCATGGACTTCGTGTGACCGGCGAGTTTCATCACCGACTTCGTCAGGATCTCCAGCCGGGCCTGGCACTGCACCGGCGATCGGGCCGACTCGCGAGTCTGCGGATCGTCCACGATCGTGAAGTCCGGGCGGAGCTGGTGGCCCTCCGGGGTTTTCCACCGGAGGCCGAGGATCGACCCGGTGAGGCCGCGGGACATGATGATCGCACCGGACGAGGCCGACCCATCGATCGTCGGCAGCACCAGCGTGTCTTTTTTCCAACCGATATGGGTTCGCTTGCCGTTGTGCGTCTGGCTGTTGCACCGCTGGGCCTTGCCCTCCAATGCCCGGACGGCATGGCAGACTTCGGGGAAGTCGTCGTACAGCAGGTCGTTGTCAGACAGCTCGGTGCGGATCGAGTTGATTGCCTTGGCGGCCAGGTCAGACTCCGCGGCGAAGATGCCGCCGAATCGTTTGTGGCCGTAAAGCATGGCCCATAGCAGCGCCAACTCGCTGATCGTCGATTTCGCGAAGCCGCGGTAGACCGCGTTGACGAACCGCCCGCCGCGGAGGACGCAATCTTGGATCCGCGAGATCACCCGCTTGTGGTCGTCAGAGAACGGCGAGAGGCCGGTGGAGTATGGGAAATACTCAACCAGGAACCGCTCGAGGTCCAGCCGGCACGCCTCCCGGCGATCGGCATTCACGACCTTCGGGATCTCTCCTATGTCCGCCCCGCGGCGCGTGCGTTCCCGCGTCCGCTCGAGGTCGAGAAGCCGTTTCCGTTCTGCGGCCTTGGCCGGATCAGCCGACGGTGGTCGCCCCATGGCACCTCTCGTACCAGTGGCAGAGCAGGGCGGCGTCCGCCCTGCCGTCGTCCTTCACGCGAGAGAACAGGTCGGCGTGTTTCGGCCACAGCCGGGCCGCCGCGGCCCGGTGGCTGCCCTTGTCGCGGCTGACGCCCAACGCCTTGGTCCACACCTGCGGACGCACCAGCGTGTGCGGGATCGCCATGCCGGCCAGCACGCCCTCGACGATGCCGAACGATCGGCCGAACGAGAACGCGGACGTGGCCCCGGTGCCCTGCACGCCCTGGACGTGCTCGAGGACCGCCATGAACTCGCAGCCGGCGGTGAGGATGCCAGCGAGGAGGCCGCGGAGGCCCGCGGGGTCCACCCGGCGTTTTCCGTTGATCTCGACGGCCGGCATCTCAAAACACGCTACCTGGCCGCCGCCAACGACGGCGATCGCGCCGCTGACGCCTGGGTCAATGCCGATCAGTAGGCCCATTGGAATCATTTCCTGTGATTCAGCGTCCAGCGACGCAGGACACATGCAGTCTTCGTCAAGGTCGCAGTCGATGTCATGGATTCGCATTTTCAAAAAGCGGCAACCGCTCCTGCTCGGTCAGACGTTTTTCCGCCCACGAGAAAACGTCACGGTCGATCTCGGTGGCGATGCAGTGCATTCCCGACTTTGCTGCTGCCAATAACGAAGACCCGCCGCCCATAAAAGGATCGAGAAGCAGTCCGCCCTTGAGAGACACGCCAGCGACGAGCGACGACACCCATTCGTCGGGCTTTGTGTGCGGTGGCTTCTTGCTCGCCCCGGCGGCACCGTCGTTCGACTGCCAGCGGAGCGATTTCCGAAACAGGTCACTCAGCCTGCGTCCGTCGAGCGGCGTGTAAGACGTGCTTGGGTGGTTCTTCCCAGGCGGCCTTTCTCCGTAGATCGCCAAATCCCTGTTGAATCCAGGGTCTCCGTACATCATGCAGAACTTGCAACCGTTTAGCGGAGCACGGGGAGACGACGACCACGTCTGCATCGTGTCCCACACGAAAATCCACCACGGAGCACCAAATCTTGAGATCGCAGTAGAAGCGTACTTTCCATCGCAGAAAACAAGTGCGTTGCGAAAAGCAGGCAGCTCCATTTTCCACGCATCTTGATTGTCCCACGGAGGGTCAAACACAAGCACGTCGCACGACGAAGGCCACGCAAACTTCATCGCATCCGCCAGGTGTGCAACGCCTTCGCCGTAGGTGAACAAGGTCGATTCTGTGGTAGCGGAAGGCGTCCATGCGATTCGCTTTCTCCTCACGTCTTCACCTCCTCGACGATCGTCACCGTTCTTGCCCGACCGTCAACCCAAGAAACCACGCCGTCCCGACGCATCCTCCAGAACTTCGCCGCCACGTCGCCCACGTTGGTGCCGGCCGCGTCGGCCAACTCGCGGAACGTCGGGGCGTATCCATTGGCGTCGCGGAGGTTGCGAAATACTTCCAGGAGCTTCCGCTGGCGGTCGGTGGTGCCGCGGGAGCCGGCGGCGAGGATCGAGGCGGCGGAGAGTTTGCTGGTCATGCAAACTCCTTGACCGTCTTGGTCATCGGCACAAGGTCGCCGACCCTCGTCACCCTGGAAAACATCGGTTCCTCGCCAAGCAGGCGAAGCCTGGCATAGTTGAGAACACGAACCGCCGACAGTGAGTGCATCTTTGGAAGGCCGATGTCCAGCACCTTCTTCTCCACGGCCGCGAAGTCCGACGGCTGCGACAAATCGACGAGAGCAAGGAAGTCCGCCGTCATCTTGCGGTCCTCCTCGTCGTCGATGTTCAACTTCAACTTCTCCTCACGAGCCGGCTGCGGTCGCGATGCCAGCTTCCTGGCGGCAGCCAACTCCCGGTACGAGTCGAGAATCCACTTGAGCTGCGGGTACAGCGTGTCGTGATTCCGCTTCACGTTGCGAAGGGCGTCGTAAAGCATCGGCTGGTCAAGCGCGTGCAGGTCGTCGTGCCAAAGGCGACGCTCCTCGTCCGTCCACTGACACTGCGGCCAGAGTTGGTTGATCGACGCCCTGTTTTCGTCCCACGTCCTCACAGGTTGCCTCCTGCCGGCTGGCGGCTTCGTGCTCGATGCGGCCCCTTCGGGTCGGCAAACTCGCCGGCCCGGATGCGATCCACGAACTGGAAAAACCTCGTCACCGGCAGGGGGCGATCGAAATACTCCCGGCTCGGGAGCATGGCCATCGCCTCAGAGGCCCGCTGGAGCCACCCAGGAGTCCCAGCAAGGTCCACCCAGCCGTCGGGCGGCGTCAGGTGCGTCCACGGCTCCGCCCGCTGCGTGGCGTTCCAGGAGGCCGCAAAGCGGCCCCATTCGTCCGCTGCCCATCCGGGTTCGCGAAAATCGTTCTCGCCTCCCGTGTGTGTGTGTGTTTCTTCGTTTGGGGAAGGGGTTGGGGATGGGTTTTGATTTGGATTTGGATTTGGATTTGGAGGCGATGTTTTTGCGATGCCGTTTGCGATCGGTTTGCGATCGGTTTGCGATCCGTTTGCGATCGGTTTGCGATCGGCCCAGCGTCGTTCGTTGCCGTTCCTGCCTGCCTCCGACCTAGCTTCCCTAAGTTCACAAGCCTTTTCCCGGTGCTGCTCCATCCGCTCGTTTCGGCGCAGGCCGTCGTCGCCGATCGGGAACTTCGGCTCGAGGATCTCCCACACCCGGCCCACGCCAGGCGACACCAGCTCCAGGCGGCTCAGGTCGGCCGGCAGGCTTCCGGAGTCCCACTGGATCACCAGGAGCCGGATGTAGTGGCCCACCTCCTCGGCGGTCCACATGGCCGTCGAGGCGTAGAAGTCGCGGCCGAAGAACGGCATATAGTGGTCAACTGACGAGCGGGCCATGACATCTTTCTTTTTCTGTATTCCGATTGTTTTTGACGCCCTCGGAAACAAGGCTCCAGAAGTAATCCCAGCCGTCTTTGGCGTCGGATGCCTTGACCATGTAAGTGCCGTGAAGGACTAGCCACAGCTCACGAACCGGCAGGCGAACATCAACGGCAACTGCGATCGGCTTGTTCATCGCCTTCGCGAGTCCGATTTCCATGATTGTCCCGTAGCAATCCATTGAGTCGATCCAGGCAAAAAGGAAATCAGACTGAGAAATCGCGCGATAAACACACGAATGAATCTGATTCTTCAGTGTTTCCATTTGCTCGCTTGAGCAACTTGCAGCAAAAGCGCCAATGGGAGTCTCTGTTCCGTCTAGCTTGTCGTCGTCAACAATCTCTCCGTCACTGCACCATGAGTAGGCAATATCCTGCCCGTGCGGCCACATGCTGCAGCGTCCCCCTGGTCCATGGCCTTGAAGAAAACCGTCAGAATCTCTCCACCATGGCCCAGTAAAATGCAGGTCCCTTCCAAGGACCTGACAAGCATCAGCAGCGACTTCCCAATGCCCCTCATCTTGGCTCTCAACGGCTAAATATTGCGGACTAGGATCTTTTGATTGGTGGTCTCTGTGCCAGCCACTAACAATCTCGCTCCTCCACGAAGTTCCGCTGATCTTTCCAGCGAGGTAGAACGACTTCACTTTGCTTCCGCACCAAGGAATGACAATAGGCAAGTGTTGCCTAGGGTCATAATCACTCTTTGCGTGCTCAAACTTATGGCAGGCATCACACATACCTTGAAGGTCTTCCAGAAGCTCCTTGTAAAGCCGAACGTATGTCATGTGATGGCATACATCCATTGAGTTCACAAAACACCTCTCGCATACACCTCCGCACCGCTTTTGAACGGCACTGCGTAACAAGGCCCATTCGCGGCTACACAGGTAGGCCCTGTATTTTTCCTTGCCGTCTGGCATGACTTTCCATGAAACCACGCGAGCACCTCCGCTGTGCTTGTTAGCCACTCAATCCCCGGTATGGCACTTCCCCTTGGGCCACGGCCCACCATTCACACCCTGGCCCCACCGCCGGATCATCGCGCCGCGCTCCGTCTCGATGCCGTCCAATACTTCCTGCAGCGTCATGTGGCCCTCCGATACTCACACTCCCCACCCGCAACCTCGCGTCCCGTCCGCGTGATCGCACCCGTCTTTCTCAGTTCGTGTAGCCGCTTCGACACCTGGGCCACCGTCAGCCCGGATCGCCTGGCGATCTCGGTCTGGCCCGCAGGGCCGTGCTCGAGGGCCGCGAGGATCTTCCCGGCGTGCTCGCCGCGGATCTCCGGCACCTTCGCTGCGGCAGCCGCGGAGGTGGGCGGGTTCGATGGGCGGAATAGCGGGCCGAGGTCGGCGTCGGTGGGCTGGCGGTAGTAGTCGCTCATGCCATCTCCCTCCCCGCCGCCTTCATCACCGCCCGTAGGTGCCTGTCGGTGTAGCGATAGTGCCCGTACCGCATCTCCGGCGTCGGCAGTTTCGCCATCGCCTTCCGGGCGTCGTACCAGGTCATCGGCGAGCCCGCGGCCCGGAGGGCGTCGAGAATGTCGCTGCGGCGGTGCCACGTTCTGCAGTAGTCGCCACGCATCTGGTCGAACTGGCGCCACAGTCTCATCGGATTGCCTCCGAGAGGTCCGCGATCAGACGCTCGGCCTCAGTCTTCACCCGCATTAGGCAGCGCTCACGCTGCATCAGCCGCGTGATCTGGCCATGCAGCCGTTCGATCTCGGCGTCGTGCCACCCGTAAATCAGCCGTCGGATCCATCCCATCGAAATACCCTCCGTGTATTTGCCTCGTGACGTGAGGCTGCCGGCTTGGACACGCTGGGGGAGATTTCAGCGCTCCAAGCTGCCGGTGTATGCGTGGCCATTGGCACGCGACGACCGCCGGCGGCGTCACACGATGGCCGATGAATCGCAGCCACTGCGGCCCGTGTCGGCCGTGTTCTCGATCGACTCAATCAACGCCACCACCTTGTCCCGTGCCGCCCGAAGATCCGGAAGCACGGCCATGTCGGCGGCCAACTGCGAGTAGTGCCACGAGGAGGTCATGCGGACCATCACCTGGCCCATGAACTGGGACACGAACTGCTGATCTCCGACGATGACCAACTCGCCCGTGTCGCGATCCAGGGACGGGCCGCCGCCGCTGTAGTTGTTGAGTTTGGTGCGATATACCGTGGCCATTTGTGTTCTCCTCAAAAAGGAATGTCTTCGTTGCTGGCACCGCTGGCCGCATCGGCCCTCTGCGTGGCCGTCCGCTTCGCGGCCGACTTCGCCGCCGTCGGCTCCGGCTTGCGGCTGGACGCCGCGAAGCCGTTGATGAACACGATCGGCGTGCCGTCACGCTTCGCACCGCGCTTCGTCGTGACGATCACCGGCAGGCCAACGAGGTTCTGCCCCAGCTCATCGCCCGGCTGGATGCCGACGGCCTGGGCCAAGGACATGGCCGACTGGTGGTCACGCTTTTCGGTCGGCTTGAAAAACTTGGCGAAGTCGTCGTAGGTGCCGCCGTCCGGGCGAAACGTGACGATCAACGCCTGCTCGGAACCGTCCTTGCTGGTCCAGTCCTTCGCCGACACGATCTCGCACTCGTGCGAGCCGTCCGGAACCAACGCCTCATCTGCCGTCGCCTGGCCATCGAAATAGTCGAATCTCACGTCTGCACCTCTGGGCTATGGGGCTTGTTGCCAACGCGGACAATCCGGTCGGCGTCACCGATCAAGGCGTCGTCGATGATTGACTTCGCCCGGTTGAAACTCATGCAACCGTTGAGAAACGAGCGAGACGCCTCAAACACAATCGTCATCGCCGAGTCATGCTCAACGCACTCACGCTTCTCGTCGTCGCTGCGGCTCACCATTCACCTCCGTATCTGGCGTTCATGCGGTCGATGTGCTCGTCCTCGCAGCCGCTGCGGTAGGCCGCGTCCGCGGCCCGGTAGCCTGGCTTCGCCGGAGCTGGACACGGCCTGCCTTGTTCCTCGTTGGTTGCGTCAACGTCCGGCGTTGGTGCCGACTCGTCTCTGCGGTGCCGATTGACGGCGTCCTGGTCGTGGATGGGCTCGCTCATGCCGTCACCTCCTGCGGGTCGATCTGCTCGTGCCGCTTGTTGATCTCTCCGTCCAGCTTGTTCCGCTGGCTCTCGGTCAGGTCGCCGGCCGTCACGGCCTTGTCGGCCTCGTCGGCGATCTGGCCCAGCTCCTCCACGGTGGTCGCCGCCCGGACGCGATCGAGCCATCCAGCACGGGCCGCCGGTGCAGGCGTCACGCCCGCGAACAGCGGGGCCAATGCCTCGGCCGTCATGGGCAGTTCCGCCGGGAGTCCGAAGCGGTTTTTCGCGTCCCACGCCGCCGTCCGCTCCGCGTGCAGCACACGCTCCTTACCGCCTCGAGCACGCACCCGGCCGTCGTCGCCTTCGACCAGCCGCGTCTTGTAGTTGGCGAACAGGATCGCGTCCGCCCACTCCTTGACGATCGGGGCAGAATGCTTCGTTAGCTTCAGCTCGTAGCGGTCGTAGCCCTCGTCCATGTCGGGCGGGTTGGTCTTAGCGACCTTGGTGTGCCCGACGAGCACGACGTTGAGGCCGCGGTCGATCAGCGTGTCGCACACGTCCAGCAACTTGGCCATGGCCTCGCCGACCATGACCCAGCCCTTGCCGAATCCAAAGTCCTCGATCGACTGCTTGCCGGACTTCCGCAGCAGGTGATCCACCATCTGCCTCTCTGCCCAGTCGATCGAGTCGATCACGATCGTCTGGAAGCCTTGGGCGTCGCGTGCCAGTTCGTGCAGCGCCCCCTCCAGCGTCAGGTAGTCGTCGCAACGCACCCGCGCCACGTCGATGTTGTTCGTGCCGTCCTCGGTGTCGAGCACCAGCGGATTTGGAAACTGGCTGACCAGCGTGGACTTGCCGATGCCTTCCACACCGTGCAGCACGATCCGCTTGGCAGTGACCCGAACTCCTCTCGTAATCCTCATCGCGAAACCTCCCTGCGAACGTCCTCGGAAGCCGCCTCCACCGCCTGGCGGAGAAACAGCACGTCTCCCGGGTTGATCCGATATGTGTCTGTGCCCGCACGCTGCAGCGAGGTCAGCAGAAGGCTGGCCGCACGGTGAACCCGCAGTAGCCGGCACTCCAAAACTGACGCCGCGCCGTCACGAGCACGAATCGTCTGATTGCTCTGTCCTTGCAGTCCCATTCCTCTCCTCCAGTTCACTCCTGAGAATCAACACGTCATCCGGCGCTTCGATGCCAATCCGTGCCCGCGGCCATCCGTTGAAGTGGCTGATCTCGTTGAGATGGACCACGATGTCCTTCCCGATCCGGATCGACTCACCTTCGCGTCGCGTCAAGACGAGCATCGAAACCTCCAACCAACTCGCCGGCCGTGGCTTGTTGGCAACTTCCTGTCAATGACCGGCTCCGCCGGCCTCCATCCCGACACGATCCGTCGTGCCGGTCTCCTTGTGCCATGTCGTTCCCCGCCACTGGCGTCCGGTCGCCTGCTGGCGACGGCGAACGTCCGAAATGCGGAGCATCGTCTGGTAGTCGGTGTGCAGCGTGGCGGCGATCTGCTCCTGCAGGTCGTCGAGCTGCTCGCGGGCCTCGGCCACGGCGTCGAAAAGCGCCTCGGCGTCACCAGCCTCGATCCGCTCGTCGATCGTGAGGTCGATCACGTCGTTGAGCGGCAGTCGCGAGGACGGGATCGCCAGAGAGTCCACCGCCCTCTGGCGAAGGACGCCGCAGGTCACTGCGACCTGTACCGCTGCGTCCCGTCGGGCTTGCCAAAGATCGACTCCGGGGCGTCCGGCGGCGTCCACTGGCACACCTCGCCGCGTCGCCGCCGCTCCTCGGCCGGCGACCAGCTCTGGCGGATCGCACTGGCGAGCAGCTTGATCGTGATTTCGTTGGGGTCCGCGTACCGCTGTTCCAGGTTCGCGTCGAGATCGGCGTCCATACCGGGTTCCCTTCGTTTTGCGGGATGCCGGTGCTGCTTTTTTGGCGGTCATCGGCGTGTCCCTCGCCTATTGGTCCTGCCGATCACCGTGATCGGCCACTGGTTCTCTTGGGTGGGCCAACTGTACCTATGTTCACCGGGTGGTCAAACGATTTTTTTTCGCGTGGCGCTCGGGAGAAACGGGTAGTTGGGGAGTTGAAATCTTGGAGCCAACATTACGGTTATCGGTAAAGAAGTCACGACCGAAGCCGCATCAGCGATCCAAGGGTGCGGAATCTTTACGCTTATCGGTAAAGAAGTCAACACCAAAAATCGGAAGTTCTTGCGGTTGTGAAAAACCGCTGGTTATCGCGGCTTTTTCTTAGCCCGTCGCCCTTGCTTGGCCTTTGAGGCCTGCGCCTCGGCCTTGCGGACGTTGGAGTGCGGGGCCAGCTGTGGCCGCAGTTGCTTGCACCCCTCGACACTGACCATCCAGGCCTTGCCGTTGAACTTGAAGCCCTCGAGACGGCCTTCGCGAATCCTGAGTCGAATGAGTCCGTCCGTGCAGCCTGCGATTTCGCACGCTTCCTCGACCGAGCACCACTTACCGTCTGGCGTCATGGAAACCATGCTCCAACTCTACCGACATCGGTAGTCGAGTCAAACTGTCCAATCCGCCCGACCACCTCGACCCGCAAATCCGGTTCAGCCGTTTGCTTCGGCCGCTCCGGACTGCGAGAGTCGAGGTGTCGGGCAGATTTCGACTGGAGGCGAGGGGAGTGGAAACCTCCCCCACCGGTAGTATGTACGGCCGTGCAGTAGCGGCGTAGTCTGCCCGATAATCACAAAAGGGAGACTGTCATGGCACTGACGATTCGGGAGGTTACGGAGCGTTACGCTCTGCTACGGGAGTTGAAGCCGCACACGATCGCGCTCTACGCGATGCTGTGGGATCGCTTTGAGAGGTTTCTCGGACGGCCGGCCACGGTGCTCGACTTCGACGACTTGCTCGTGTCGCGGTATTTGCGGTGGCGGGCCGAGACACCTGGCTGGCGTGGGCGGCTACCGTCGGCCGCGAGCGTGCGGAAGGATCGCGTGATGATCGCCGCCGTCTGGACTTACGCTGCCCGCAAGCGGTGGGCCGGTGAGTTTCCGGAGCTGCCGAAGATCCGCGTTCCGAAGCGACTGCCGGTTGGCCGTGCCTACACGGCGGCCGACGTGTCGCAGCTCATCCGCACGGCAAAGAAGAGGATCGGCAAGGTCGGCGGGCTGCCGGCGAAGTGGTGGTGGAGTACGTTGATTTATTGCGCTGTCTGCAGCGGTGAACGCTACTCGGCTTTGACCGCCCTGCGGTGGGACCAGGTGGACCTCGAGCGACGGCGGGTCATCTTCCTGGGTTCGACGCGGAAGGGCGCCACGAGGGACATTGAGCGTGGCATCACCCCGCAACTCGCGGAGATGATGGCCGAGCACCGCCGCGGCCCCGACGACCTGGTGTGGCCGTGGGACCGCCGGACCAGGAGCCAGTGGGCGAGCCTCAAGGTTCTATGCGACTCCGCCGGCGTCAGGTATCGGGGCTTCCACGGCCTGCGTCGGACGGCAGCGAGTTATGCAGCCCTCGTTGGCGGGACCGCCGCCGCCACGGCCCTCCTCGATCACATGGACCCGACGCTTCAACGGGTATATGTCGATCCTGAGATTTGCCCGACTGACCAAGGCGGGATCATGTCGCTGCCGCCCCTGGACCTGGACGAGCCGCCGCCGCAGCCGGAGCCCCCGGACGTGCTGCGGTTTCGCTCGCCGGAAGATCCCGCTGCTTGAATCCTTGTTGATCGGTTCCGTACCCTTGCCACCGCCCGGAGGTTTGTATGCGTCCTCTTGTTCGCCCCGTGTTCGTCGCCGCCTCTGGCGGTGCCCTGGTGGCCACCGCCTGGGCGTGGTGCTTCCGGGCCATGCTGGGCACGCTGCCCGTCACGCACGGCCCGGCCCCGCTCGAGCACCGCGAGGAGCGGCCCGCCATGGTGGAGGCGGAGCCGACGCCTCCCATCGAGGAGAAGGTCGAGCGGCGGGTGGTGGTGGCGAAACGCCCGCGGCTGGGTGGATTTGAACGCCACGGCGGACCGCCTGGGCCGCAGGGCGGGATCACGGGAGGATTCTCACCCAACGGCGGGTTGCACGCTGGAGACTCCGGCGAGTTCGGCAAGCGCGGACGGTAGCACGCCGCGATCAGCGGCGGGCGTCCTGCCGTGCTGATTGGCCTGCAGCCATGCTCACTAAAGACTCTTGCTTGAGCTCCTCAAACAAGGCAGCGGCCTCTAGCGTGACCTTGTCTTTTTTTGACTTGTTTTCAGCCACAGAAATGGGCCGCAGGTTTTTGTAGTTACTGACGGCCATGACTTCGACCGGGTCTTCTAGGTTGGCTTGTGCAATCGGGAAGATGTGGTCGATGTGCCACAGCTTGCCGTGGTTCTCCCAGGTCCACCCGTCGCAAAGCATAGATTCGATCCACTCCTTTGCACCAAACAGTTCGATGCCAAGGTAGCGACTGGAGCGGAACCTTTTCTGGCCTTGCTTCACGACACGGTACACAATCCGTCGGAGAGATTGCATTGTTTTAGTGGACCGCTTTCGCCGGTATCGCCGTCTTTGTGCAAGGTAGCGATCTGGGTTTTGCCTGGCTCGCTCCAGCTTTTTCCGAAGCACAGTTGCCCTGTATTCGGGGTCTTCTGCGTACCTTCGCCTCGCTCTCTCTCTTTGCGATTTATTGAGCCGCTCGCGAGTCACATCGCACAAGCGCCTTTTGCGTCTCCGCTCTCGTTCTTTTGCGTTTTGCCGAGCCCGGTATTCTGGGTCGGACTGCCTACGAGCCCTTTGTTTTTCTCTCCGCCTTGCCAGCTGCTGCGCGTAGCGATCTGCATTGGAAGGGTCGAGCCTTTTAGCTTTTGCCCTCCGGTTGATTTCATCGCGCTTTTCAGGGCTACTCCGCAGTCGCCTCATTCTCTCCCTGGCGGCTTGGCGAAGTTGCTCAGGGTCGCGCTTTGCCGCAGCCGCAGCCGATGATGAGCGTTGGCGTTCCTTGTATCGAGCAAATGCCTCGGGACGTGATTTGAGTCGCTCAACGTATCGTCGCCTCTCGTCGGCCCGCTTCCTGGCTTGTGAAACGAGAACTGGGTGACGCACGACCATCCAGCAGACCTCCGTGGCTGTCTTGCTGGTGTACCGGCGTTCAGGTATGGGTCAACCTCCATTTCTCGCGTGATTCCGCCGCGTTCATTTCGGGGGGCACTCGAAAAAAGGGTGTC
>Ga0315902_10001065_pt1 | contig 44626 bp, 34 predicted proteins | sample LakEriMetagenome_9_FD_203523 | JGI IMG/M metagenome (GOLD analysis project Ga0315902, IMG submission 203523) | Freshwater fungal communities from buoy surface, Lake Erie, Ohio, United States - Buoy 12 MA117 | ecosystem: Environmental > Aquatic > Freshwater > Lake > Lake biofilm | place: USA...
CGGCCCCGTAGGCATGGCCCGGCACCGCCTTGCGTGCCGCATAGAGCTTCAGCAGTTCCTCGGCCATGTCCCGCATGGCCTTGCGCACGCGCGACTTGGCTTTTTCCCACGACGTCCCGCCGAGCTTGTCGAGCGGGGGCTGGCCGCCGCCGCCGTACTTCTGGATCAGGTCGAGGCGTTCGACGGGGACAAACAGCTTGTGGTCGCCGTGATACCGCAGCTCGAGGAACTCGCGGGTGTCGTCGCCGACAGTGATCTGCTTGAGCCCGACGAACTGGCCGATGCCGTGGTCGACGTGCACAATCAGGTCGCCGACCTTCAGGTCGCGCAGATCCGACAGAAACGCCGCGCTCGCGGACCGCTGTGGGCCGCGTCCCTGCTGGCGGTGACGGGCCTCGTCAAACACGTCCGTCTCGGCATACACCTGCAGCTGGACGGCCGGCAGCCGGAACCCGCGCGACAGGTGGCCATCGACGACGATGACGGCGCCGGTGGCGGCCACGCCGGTGGGCGCCCCTGACCAGACCGCCCGGATGTCATAGTCGCGCAGCAGCTCGACCGCCCGTTCCGCGCGCCCGCGCGCGCCGGCCACGAACACGACGGTGTCGCCGCGGTCACGTGCCTCGCGGAGGTCGGCCACCCACTGCGGAATGCGCCCCTTGAACTCTGGCGTCGGTTGCGAGGGCACATGCAGCCCTGCGGCCGCTGACGCGTCGAGCGCCAGCGCCTCGAGACGCAGCCCCTGAGGCCACCGGGTCTCAACCTGCGACGGTTCGATCAGCAGCGCACCCGGAGTGGGGCGCCGATCGCGCTCGCTGTCGGGCAGCTCGTCGTACGAAGCCTGCACACGTGCCCACACCTGGTGCATCTGGTCGCGCACATCGTCCGGCTCGATGACGACGAGGGTGGCCCCGCCCAGATAGTCGAGCAGGCTCGCGGTGGGCAGGTCGGTGGGATCGGCCGGCTGGCCTGAGAAGTCACGGACCGGAACGATCGTGTACTGGTCGAGCGACTCGATGGAGCGCTGCGTGGCCGCATCGACGCGACGGATCGACTCGATGGTGTCACCCACGAACTCGATGCGGATCGGCTGCGCCTCGCCGGCGCCGAAGATATCGAGGATGCCGCCGCGGAGGCAGTACTCGCCGTGCTCGTCAACCGGATCCTGCCGCTGGTATCCACCGTCAGCCAGCATCTGCACGAGGTCGTCGGGCGAAAAGTCGAGACCCGGCTTGAGCGTGGTCGACAGGCTGCGCAGCGCTGTGGGAGGCGCCACCCGCGGCAGCACGGCGGCTGCCGAGGCGATGACCACGCGCGCGTGGCCACCGGCCAGCGCATGCAGCGCCTGCGCCCGGGACGAAGCTGCTCGGAAGTGTGGTGCCAGGCCCCGGTAGGGATCGACCTGCAGCGACGGCAGCGGCAGCACCATGCGTTCCGCCGCGTCGGCGCTCAGGCCTTCCAGTGCGGCCAGCAGGAAGCGCGTGTCGTCCACCATGGTGTCGATGGCGGCATCGGTGGCCACCGTCACCAGTACGGGCTTGGTGCGCACCCTGGTCGCCGTCGCGGCAATCGCCAGCGCACGGGCGGCGCCGTCGAGCCCCGTCAGATGGTGCAGGTCGCGGGTGAGACCTGACCGCTGTGCAGCTGCCAGCAGAATCGACTGGAGCGCAAGGAAGGTCGCACTCATGACGTGCCCCGCCGCAACCGCTCGACCATGGCCGTGGTCGAGTAGCCGGGGGCCAGGGCAATCCGCACGACACGGCCGCCGCGTGCCTCGACGACATCGCGGCCGACAATCGCATCGGCGGCCCAGTCAGCGCCCTTGACGAGCACGTCCGGTTGCAGGGCGCTCACGATCGCGTGCGGCGTGTCTTCGGGGAAGATCACCGCCGCATCCACGCAGGCGAGGGCCGCGACCACCTCCGCGCGCTCCCACTCCGGATTGATGGGACGATCAGGCCCTTTCTGCAGGCGCCGCACCGACGCGTCGGCATTGATGCCGACGATCAGCAGGTCGCCCAGCGCACGGGCCTCGGCGAGGTAGCGTACATGGCCCGGGTGCAGCAGGTCGAAGACGCCGTTGGTGAAGACCACGCGCCCGCCGGCCGCCTGTGTGCGGGCGGTGAGGGCGCGGGCTTCGGCCGTGGTCAGTGGAGCGGATGACCTCGTTTTCACGTCGGCGTGTGTGCAGGGTGCCCGAGGGGGGCGGTCAGAAGGTCCGGGGAGCGTCGGGCGCCTTGAAGCGGATGCCCTTCGAAAACTCCCATCGGTGCGCGGGCCGATAGATGCCGACATCCTTCGTGCGCGACTTCACGCGGAACGTATAGAGCAGCCGGTGATAGTCGTAGGGGTAGCCGTCAAGCTTGTGTGCGGCCAGGTCGAGGCGGTACGTGCCCTCGACCAGCTGCAGGCTGTCGACGACGAAGCTGACCTGGCCTTCGCCCGTGAATTCGTCGGGCTGGTACTCTTCGAGGTACGTGTTGGTGCCGTAGCAGCACACGCCGTCGGCGTTGAAGATGCCGAGGCCGAAAACGAAGTCCTTGGACGGCTGGTGGGCGCGCACCTGCATCCGCACGCGAATCGAGTCGCCATGATGGAACACGTGCCCGGGCTGGCCGTCCGGCCCCAGCAGGCTGACCTGCAGGATCTCGATCTCGCGCGTGCCCCAGCGGCCCTCAGTGGCCTTGAACATGTCCGTCGGCGCGTCACCGGTGCTGACCGGATCGGTGGGGCTGTCCGGCTGGGCAGTGGCCGCCGCGGCCACCGAGGCCGTAGCCGCCAGGCGCGCCGACTCGGCCTTGGCCAGCTCCTGCTCCTCGCTCTTCTCGACGTCGATGATGTACGACGCCACCACGCGCTTCGACTCGCCCTCGGCCTTGGTCTGGCCCTTGTCGAGCCACAGGGCCTGGTCACAGAACTTCTCGACAAGGTCGAGCGAGTGGGTGACAAGCAGGATGGTCTTGTTCTTCCGGCGGAACTCCGCAAATTTGTCGAGGCACTTGATGGTGAAGCCCTGGTCGCCAACGGCCAGTACTTCGTCCACGAGCAGCACCTCGGGGTCGACGTGAATCGCGACGGCAAAGCCGAGGCGCATGTACATGCCCGACGAGTAGGTCTTCACCGGTGCATCGATGAAGTCCTGCATCTCGGCAAACTCGACGATCTCATCGAATCGGCGCTCAACTTCCTTCTTCGAGAGGCCGAGCATGATGCCGTTGATGAAGACATTCTCCCGGCCCGAAATCTCCGGGTGGAATCCGGCGCCAAGTTCGATCAGTGCCGAAACCCGGCCATCGACCGTGATGCTGCCGGCACTGGGCCGCGAGATGCCGGCCACGCACTTGAGCAGCGTCGACTTGCCCGAGCCGTTGCGGCCGATTACGCCGTACGTGCAGCCCTTCGGTACCTGAAACGAGACGCCCCGAAGGGCCGAGAACGTCTCGTCCGGCTGCAGGTCGCGGATGAGGCTGCCCTTGAGCAGTGCGCTCTTCAGGGTGGCGAACTGGCGCTGGCGCGCAAAGCGCCGATACACCTTCGAGACGTTGACGACATCGATGGCCGGCGTCATCTCACACCTCCTCCGCAAACGAGTCGCGCAGGCGGTCGAACACGAAGTACCCCAGCAGGAACACGAACACCGCCAGCACCGCCAGGCTCATCAGCCAGCGCCAGTGCCCGTGGGGCCCGACGTAAAACAGCACTTCCTGGTACGAGATGGCCAGGTGCGTCATCGGGTTGAGGTTCATGGCCCAGCGCATGTAGTCGGGCGCCTGGCTGATGGGATAGATGATGGGCGTGGCGAAGAACCACAGCGTCAGCAGGTTGCCCAGCAGGTCTTTCAGGTCTCTGAAATGTACCGTGAGCGCCGAGAGCAGCAGGGCGAGCCCGATGGTCAGCAGCAGCTGCACGGCGACCACCACGGGAAACCAGAGCAGTTCGACCGGGTCGAGCGGCCGCCGGTAATAGACAAGGAACGCCACCAGAATCGGCAGCCCCAGAAAGAAATGCGCCATGTTCGCCAGCACGGTGACGATGGGCAGCACTTCCGCCGGGAAGAGCACCTTTTTGATGAGGTTGCCACCCGACAGCAGCGTGCTCGACGATTCAAGCAGCGACGAGGAAAACCAGGTCCACGGCAGGATGCCGCAGAACATGAAGAGGGCGTAGGGCTCGAGGTCGGCGGGCCGCACGCCGGGCATCACCGTGCTGAAGACGAAGTTGTAGATGAGCAGCAGCAGCAGCGGGTTGATGAAAGACCAGAAGAAGCCCAGCACCGATCCACGGTACCGCGCCTTGAGGTCACGAACCACCAGTGTCTGGATCAGGCCGCGGTATCGGGGCAGCGCTGCGAGGTTGTGCCACATGGAACGGAAGCCTGAGGCCCCGGGGTCCCGCCGCGCCGGTGTCGCCGGCGGGCGCGCGGGTCCCGCCGGGCGTCGCTAGAGGCCGCCCCCGCGGCGCGTCTCGGCCTGCATCTGCTGCAGCGTGCGCAGCAGGGCGACCCGGGCGCGCTCGAAGTCGATGTCGTGCGGCACGTCCGCCATCATCTCCTCGGCCCGCGTCATCCCGGCGCGAGCGCGCTCTTCGTCGAGGCCATCAACCGTGTCAGCCACCTGGGCAATGACGCTCACCCGGTCGGGCAGGACCTCGGCAAAGCCGATCGACACCACCATCGCCGTCCGGGCCGTGCCCTGACGGTAGCTCATCGGCCCGGTCCTGAGCGAGGTGAAGAACGGCGTGTGCCCGGGCAGCACGCCGAAATCTCCCTCGGACCCGGGCAGCGACACTTCGTCCACGTCGACCGTTTGCGACCGGTCGGGGGTGACGATGTGCAGGGTGAGCTTCGTCGGAAGAGTGGCCATGGCTACTGCTTCATCTGCCGCGCGTTCTCGAGCACATCGTCGATGGTGCCCTGCAGGTAGAACGCCTGCTCGGGCACGCCGTCGTGCTTGCCTTCGGCGATTTCGCGGAAGCCGCGGATCGTCTCGGCGATGGGCACGTACTTGCCTTCACGACCCGTGAACTGTGACGCCACGAAGAACGGCTGCGACAGGAATCGCTGGATCTTGCGCGCGCGCGACACGGTCAGGCGGTCTTCTTCCGAAAGTTCGTCGATGCCCAGGATGGCGATGATGTCCTGCAGGTCCTTGTAGCGCTGCAGGATCTGCTTCACCTGACGCGCCACGTTGTAGTGCTCGTCGCCGAGGATGCGCGGGTCGAGGATGCGCGAGCTCGAGGCCAGCGGGTCGACGGCCGGGTAGATGCCCAGCTCGGCGATCTGACGCGACAGGTTGGTCGTGGCGTCGAGGTGCGCGAACGTGGTGGCCGGCGCCGGGTCGGTGTAGTCGTCGGCGGGCACATAGATGGCCTGCACCGAGGTGATCGACCCATTCTTGGTCGAGGTAATGCGTTCCTGCAGCTGGCCCATCTCCGTGTTGAGCGTCGGCTGGTAGCCGACGGCCGAGGGCATGCGGCCCAGCAGCGCCGAGACTTCCGATCCGGCCTGCGTGAAGCGGAAGATGTTGTCGATGAACAGGAGCACGTCCTTGTTCTCGGCATCGCGGAAGTACTCGGCTACCGTGAGAGCCGACAGGGCCACGCGCTGGCGGGCGCCTGGCGGCTCGGTCATCTGTCCGTAGACCAGCGCGGCGCGCGATTTGGTCATGTCATTCATGTCGATGACGCCCGACTCCTGGAACTCGAGCCAGAGGTCATTGCCTTCGCGCGTGCGTTCGCCGACGCCGCCGAACACCGACACACCGCCGTGCTTCAGGGCGATGTTGTGGATGAGCTCCATGATGATGACGGTCTTGCCGACGCCGGCGCCGCCGAACAGGCCGATCTTGCCGCCCTGCAGGTAGGGTTCCAGCAGGTCGATGACCTTGATGCCCGTCTCGAACATCTTCAGCTCGGTCGACTGCTGCTCGAGTGTCGGCGCCGGACGGTGAATCGGCCAGTGCTGCGTCGCCACCACCGGGCGGTCAGGGAAGTCGACCGGCTCGCCCAGCACGTTCAGCACGCGCCCCAGCGTCCCGGCACCCACCGGCACCGAAATGGCCGCACCCGTGTCGAGCGCGGACATGCCGCGCTGCATGCCGTCGGTGGGCTTCATCGCCACCGCGCGCACGCGGCCTTCGCCGAGGTGCTGCTGCACCTCGACAACGACATCGACGGCGTCGCCGACATGCCCCGGCCCCGACACGACGCGGAGGGCGTTGTAGATGGCAGGCAGATGGCCGTCGGTGTACTCGACGTCCACCACCGGACCAATGACCTGAATGACCTTGCCGACCTTCTGCTCCATAGCTGTGCTCATGGCTGTCGCTTTCTACACCGACTGGGCGCCCGCCACAATCTCGATGATTTCGCGGGTAATCGCGGCCTGTCGCACCTTGTTCATGTACAACGTCAGGCGCTCGACCATTTCCTTGGCATTCCGTGTCGCCGCATCCATGGCCGTCATGCGGGCGGCATGCTCGGCCGCAGACGATTCCAGCAGCGCGCGCATCACCTGCACCGACACGTGGTAGGGCAGCAGCGTCGCCAGCAGCTCCTGCGGCGACGGCTCGAACAGGTAATCGATCGACGCACCCATCGCCTCTGACTTCGGCGTGATGGGGGCAATCGGCAGCAGCCGCTCGACGACGACCCGCTGCGAGATGACCGAGCGGAATTCGTTGTAGACCAGGTAGACCGAGCTCACGTCCGGCCCGGTGAATTCCTCGATGCACGACTTGGCAATCGCCTGGGCGTGCGACCACTTCACCTGCTGGAAGAGGCCCACTTCCTCATACAGCACGTCGAAGCCGCGCCGCTGGAAGAAGTCGCGCCCCTTGCGCCCCACGAGGGCCAGCGCGACCTCGCGGCCGGCCTGCTCGGGGCCCTGCTCCGCGATGAACTGCGAGGCCCCCTTGATGACGTTCGTATTGAAGCCGCCGCACAGGCCGCGGTCGGCGGTGATCACCACCAGCAGCGTCCGGCCCTGCGTCGGGTCGGTGTTGAGCAGCGGATGCGCGGAGGTGTCGACCCGGGTGGCCAGGTTGTTGAACACCCGCAGCATCTCCTGCGCATACGGGCGGTTGTGCACAATCCGCTCCTGCGCCCGGCGCAGCTTCGACGACGAGACCATCTTCATGGCCTTCGTGATCTGCTGCGTCGACTTGGTCGCGCGGACGCGGCGGCGGATGTCAATCAGTGACGGCATGGTCGGCTATCCGGAAAGTCTCCCGCCTCAGGCGTGGCTCCCGGCGGCAGCAAACTGCGCCGAGAACTCCTTCAGCGCGGCATTCAGCTGCGCTTTGATCTCGTCGTCCAGCGTCTTCTTCGTCCGGATCGCGTCAAGCACCGTCCCGTAGCGCGAGGTCATGAAGCGGTGCAGCTCGGCTTCCGCCTTGCGCACGTCGCCCACGGCCACCGCGTCGAGGTAGCCGTTCGTGCCGGCGTAGATGATCACCACCTGCTGCTCGACCGGCAGCGGCTGATACTGGGCCTGCTTCAAAATCTCCACGAGACGCGCGCCGCGGTTGAGCTGCTGCTGCGTCGCCTTGTCGAGGTCGCTGCTGCCGAACTGCGCGAACGCCGCCAGCTCGCGGTACTGCGCCAGGTCGAGGCGCAGCGTGCCGGCCACCTGCCGCATTGCCTTGATTTGCGCCGAGCCGCCCACGCGCGACACCGAGTTGCCGACGTTGATCGCCGGACGCACGCCCTGGTTGAACAGGTCTGACTCGAGGAAGATCTGGCCGTCGGTAATCGAGATGACGTTGGTCGGAATATAGGCCGACAGGTCACCCGCCTGCGTTTCGATGATCGGCAGCGAGGTCAACGATCCACCACCGAGCGAATCGTTGAGCTTGGCCGCACGCTCGAGCAGGCGCGAGTGCAGGTAGAAAACGTCGCCGGGATACGCCTCGCGGCCCGGCGGACGGCGCAGCAGGAGCGAAATCTCGCGGTAGGCCTGGGCGTGCTTCGACAGGTCGTCATACACCAGCAGCGCATGCCGCCCGCTGTCGCGGAAGTACTCGCCCATCGTCGTTGCCGAGTAGGGGCTGATGTAGAGCATCGCGGCCGGATCCGACGCCGCCGCCGCCACGATGACCGTGTAGCGCATCGCATCGGCTTCTTCGAGCGTCCGCACCACCTGCGCGATGGTCGACTGTTTCTGCCCAATCGCGTTGTAGATGCAGATGACACCCGTGTCCTTCTGGTTCAGGATGGTGTCGAGGGCGACGGCCGTCTTGCCCGTCTGGCGGTCGCCGATGATCAGCTCGCGCTGGCCGCGGCCAATCGGCACCATGCCGTCGATGGCCTTGAGGCCCGTCTGCATCGGCTCGCGCACAGGCTGGCGGTCGACGACGCCAGGAGCCAGGCGCTCGATGGGCGCCGACCCTTTGGCGAGGATGGGCCCCTTGCCGTCAATCGGTTGGCCGAGGGCGTTCACCACGCGGCCGAGCATCTCTTCGCCGACGGGCACCGAGATGATGCGGCCGGTGCGGCGCACCGGGTCGCCTTCCTTGATCTCGCGGTACTCGCCCAGCAGCACGGCGCCGACGCTGTCTTCCTCGAGGTTGAGCGCCACGCCCATCACCCCGTGGGGAAACTCGAGCATCTCGCCCGCCATCGCGCGGTCGCACCCGTGCAGTCGGGCAATGCCGTCGCCCAGCGACGTGACGGTGCCGACCTCGGCCACGTCGATGTCGACGGCGACGCCGCCGATCTGCTCCTTGATGATCTTGGAAATCTCGTCGGATCGAATGCTCATGGTCTTAGCCCTGGGCGACCAGCTGGTCGCGCATCTTCTTCAACTGCGTGCGAACACTGCCGTCGTAGACCGTGCCACCCACGGTGGCCCGCACCCCGCCCAGCAGCGCGGGGTCTACCGAAAACTGCATGGCCACGGTCTTGCCCGTGGCCTTCGAGAGGCCCTGCTCGATGGCGGCCGCGGCCTCCGGCGACAACGGAACGGCTGTCACCACCTGCGCGGGAATCACGTTGCGATGCTCGAGCAGGCGGGCCGAGAACTGCGCAGCAATGTCTGGCAGCAGAGCCAGGCGGCGCCGATCGGCGAGCAGACCCACCAGCTTGACGACAGGCGCGGCGGCGCCGAGGGCGTCGGCCACCGACACCACGATGTGGCGGCGGGTGGCGTCGGGCACCGTGCGGCTGGTCATGATGCGCGCCAGTTCGCTGTGTTCACGGAGCGCCTGCGCCAGCGCGGCGAGGTCGCTATCAACCTTCGTCAGGTCGGCATCGACCTGCGCCACCTCGAAGAGGGCGCGGGCGTAGCGGATGGCAGAAGCACGGGTCGACATGGCTAGCGGCTCACCTGCGACACATAGCGGTTGACGAGCCGGGCATGGTCATCAGCTGTCGTGTCCTGTTCAACGGCACGGGTAGCCAGGTCGACCGCCAGGTTGGCGGCGTGCTCGGTCAGCTCGCGCTTGGCCATGCGCACCTGGACATCCATCTGCTTGCGCGCCTGATCGACCAGGCGGTCGCGGTCGGCAATGGCCTGCTGCGCAATGCGCTGCTCCTCGGCCTGAATCTCGGCTTCGGCGCGGGCGCGGAGGCTGGCCAGCTCGTCAGGCAGGGCGCGCATCCGGCGGTCAATCTCGGACAGCTGCTCGGTCGCCGTCGCCTTCATGGCGGCTGCGTCGACCAGGTCGCGGCGGATGCTGGTGCTGCGGTCGGTCAGATACGTCGTGAGCGGCACGCGGAGCAGATAGACCAGCACCGCGACCATGATGGCGAAGTTCGCCGTCGGCCAGAGCAGGTCGGCGAGGCTGGCTTCGTGGTGTCCGGCGTCTTCGGCCGCCTGTGCGAGGGCCGGCAGGGCGAGCGCGAGCAAAAGCGCCAGCGGTACCCGGGTGGGCACCCTGTGCATTAATTCACAAGCCGTTCGACGCAGTGTCTTCACGATGTCGCGTTCTCCACCTTCACGTCGTGCCGGTCATGACGCGCGCCCGAGCACGCGCGTGACAATCGCCCGGCTCATGTCGTGCGCATCCCGCTCGAGCGCTTCACGCGCGGCCGCTGATTCGCGGGCGACGGTGGCCGTGGCCTCCTTCGTCTCCTGCTCCACCAGCGTCCGTGTCTCGGCCAGCATCTGGGCCCGGCGATCGAGCGCCGCCTTCCGCGTGGCGTCAATCTGGGCATACACCTCGGCGCGCGCCGCCGAGACTTCGGCGTCGTAGCGCGCGGTGGCTTCCGCGGCCCGGGCCGCGGCGGTGTCAGCCAGGTCGCGGGCGCCCTTCACGGCCGCCGCGCGGGCGTCGATGACCTTCAGGATGGGCTGAAAGATGAGGGTGTTCAGCAGCCACGTGCACAGCAGCAGGAAGAACACGACCCAAAGTGTCGAGATGTCAGGAATCATGACAAACGACTAAGGATAGCACGGTCCGCACCGGGTCTGGACGGAGACTATCGCACATGAATCAGGGCGTCGTCCTCAGCCCGCTCGACCGCCCGGCCAACGGTGGCGACCTCGACGCCACGGTCGCGCAGCCGCTGCCGCAGGTCGTCGGCGCCGGGTTCGGCGACCGCGATCAGGAGCCCACCGGAGGTCTGCGGGTCAAACAGCAGGTCGGCCCGTTCCCGGGTGAGGTCGTCGGGCAGGCTGATCCTCCGGCCGAAGTGCTTGCGATTGGCCGTCAGGCCCCCGGAGCGGTTCTGGGCCACCATCGCCTCGACGCCGTCAAACAGGGGAACCGCGCCGGCGTCGACCAGCAGGGTGACGCCACTGGCCTGCGCCACCTCGCAGGCATGCCCCAGCAGGCCGAAGCCCGTAATGTCCGTGCACGCATGCACGCCGGTGACCGCCGCCATGACGTCGGCTGCCGTCTTGTTGAGGGCGGTCATCGACGCAATCGCCTGGCCCACGATCGCCGCCGGGGCCCGATCGGCCTTGATGGCCGTGCCGATGATGCCCGTGCCGATGCGCTTGGTCAGCAACAGGACATCCCCGGGGCGCGCGCCCGCGTTCGAGAGCAGGCGGCGGGGGTCGGCCGCGCCAGTCACTGCGTAGCCGAACTTGATTTCCTGATCCTGGACCGTGTGCCCCCCGAGCAGGGCCGTCTGAGCCTCGCGCAGCTTGTCATAGCCCCCGCGGAACACGGCTTCGATGGTGCCCGGTTCGAGGCCGTCCTTGGGAAACGCGGCGATCGCCAGCGCCGTCCGGGGCTGGGCCCCCATGGCGTAGATGTCGCTCAGGGAATTGGCCGCGGCAATCTGGCCGAACACATACGGGTCATCGACGATCGGAGTGAAGAAGTCGACGGTCTGGACGAGGGCAGGGCCGCCCTCCCACTCGTACACACCGGCATCGTCCGCCGTCCTGAAGTCAATCAGGACACGGGGGTCAGTTGACGGAGGAATGTCGCTCAGCACGTGAGCGAGCTCGCCGGCGGCGAGTTTACTGGCTCAACCGGCGCAGCTGACCATCTCGGTCAGCCGCTTTTTTCCGAATAGTGACATCGTTCCTCGCTCCCCGCATCGCCACGTCTAGCGACGCGCCATCAGATACTCGTACAGCCGCTGCAGTTCCTGTTCGCTGGTGAAACTCACCTCGATGCTGCCGCCTTTCCGGCGGCGGTGAATCGTGACGGCCGTGCCCAGGGCAAAGCGCAGCTGCTGCTCGGCCTCGCGGGTGTGCACATCCTTGGTCGGCACCGCAGGCACTTGCGCGGAGGTGGCAGGAGGCGCGGCCGCACTCCGACGGGTCAGGGCTTCCGTGTCTCTGACAGACAGCGCGCGGTCGATCACGTCGCGGGCCACGCGGCGCTGGTCGGCCTCGGTCGTCAGGCTCAGCAGGGCACGGGCATGGCCCATCGAGAGGGCGCCTCCGGCGATCGCAGCGCGCACCTCTTCGGGGAGCCGGAGCAGCCGGAGCGTGTTGGCCACGGTGGCGCGATCCTTCCCGACGCGGACACCGATCTCTTCCTGAGTGAGTTGGAACTGCTCGACGAGGCGCTGGTAGGCCAGGGCCTCTTCGACCGGGTTCAGGTTCTCGCGCTGGATGTTCTCGATCAGCGCCATTTCAAGCTGCACCTGATGCTGCGTGTCGTCCACGTCCTTGACGGTGACTGGCACACGGGTGAGGCCGGCCTGCTGGGCAGCCCGCCAGCGGCGCTCGCCGGCGATGATCTGGTAGCGGGGACGGACGGCGCCGCCCTGGTCGGCGAGCCGCCTGACGACAATGGGCTGGATGATGCCAGACGAGGCAATCGAGTTCGCCAGGTCGGTCAGGCGCTCACGGTCGTACGTGGTGCGGGGCTGGTAGCGGTTTGCCTCGAGCTGGTCGATGTCGACTTCGAGGGTGGCGCGCGGGGCCTCGGGCGTCGAGGTGGCATCGGGAATGAGGGCGCTCAGGCCCTTGCCGAGCGCGGGCTTTTTTTTGTCCATCACGATGGTCCCTGTCGGCGCTGCACAAATTCCTGCGCGAGGGCGGTGTAGGCCTCGGCGCCTCGCGATTTCGGGTCGTACACCGTCACGGGCAGGCCGTGACTGGGGGCTTCCGCAAGCCGAACGTTGCGGGGAATGACCGTCGAGTAGACCTTCTCCCGGAAGAACTCGCGGACGTCGCGGGCGACCTGCTGTCCGAGGTTCGTGCGGTCGTCATTCATGGTCAGCAGCACGCCTTCGACGTCGAGCGAGGGATTGAGGCCCCCGCGGACGCGACGCATGGTGCCAACCAGGTCGGCGAGCCCCTCGAGGGCGAAGTATTCACAGTGCAGGGGAATCAGCACGCGGTCTGCCGCTACCAGGGCGTTCAGGGTCAGCAACCCGAGCGAGGGAGGACTGTCGATCAGGATGGTGTCGAAGTGCGGTCGCAGACGGTCGAGCAGGGCCTTGAGCCGATACTCGCGTTCGGGCAGCGTGATGAGTTCGACCTCGGCACCGGCAAGCTCCCTCGATGCAGGAATGACTGACAGCCCTGGCGTGGTGGTGGACAGCACGAAGGCCATCGGCACCGGGGGCGGTTCGGTCAGCGTGAGCGCATCGTAGACGGTGCCCGCCTCTGCCCGCTGGCCCTTGCAGCCGACACCACTCGTGGCGTTGGCCTGCGGGTCCATGTCGACGAGCAGCACACGGTCGCCAGCCGCGGCCAGGGCCGCAGCCAGATTGATGGCGGTGGTCGTCTTACCCACCCCGCCTTTCTGATTGGTCACCGTGATGACGCTCATTTTTGGTTGTTTTACCTAAAACTGTGTTCCACGTGGAACGAACGGCCTATTCTCTCACTGCCACACGTGCTTTTTCCAGCAGTACCAGCCGACTCCCGAGGTTCTCAAGCAGCGGATGGGTCGCCAGCCACGTCAGCGGCGGAGGAGCCACTCGCATCACATCTTCCGCCCCTGCGCCCTTGAACACCAGCATCTGGCCACCGGGTCGAAGGAACGCCTGCAGGGTCATCAGCACATCCGGTTCGACGCGGACCGCGCGAACGCTCACCACGTCCACTGATTCCCGCAGCTCACGACGCTCGATCAGTTCTTCGAATCGCGACGCCTCAACCCAGGCCTCCCGAAGGCTCAGGGCGCGAATCGCTTCCCGCAGGAATGCGGCCTTCCTGGTGCGTGACTCCACCATCCTCAGCGAGAGGTGGGGAAGCGCAAGACGAAGCGGCAACGCCGGACTGCCACCGCCACTGCCTGCATCCAGCAGAGACGTGGCTGCCGAAGACACATAGCGTGACGCCACCACCGGTTCAATCAGCAGTCGATCAATGGCTTCGTCTTCGCCGGACGAGGTGAGCCGGAACGCTGTCAGGTTGACCTTGGCATTCCACTTGGTCAGCAGTTCGTAGTAACAGGCCAGTCCCTCGAGCAGCGCATCACTCAAGGACAGGCCGGCCACCTCAGATCTGAGGCGGATTCGGTCGAGCAGCTCAAGAGACGCCATGGGCCCATCTCTCAACGTAGGCCCCGACCACGGCCACGGCTGCCGGTGTCACGCCGGGAATTCTCAGTGCCTGTCCCAGCGTATCGGGTTGGACCTCCGTCAATCGCTGCACCATTTCATTCGACAAGCCGGGAACTCGGCCGTAGGGGAATGCTGCGGGAATCTTCCGCTGTTCGTTCCGAAGACTGCGTTCGACCGACTCCATCTGACGCCGCAGATAGCCCTCGAACTTGACCGTCGTTTCAACGGACAGACGATCCACGGCATGGACGCCTGGAGCGGTTGGCTCGTCTGGCGCCTTCCAGTCAATCCGGCCTGAGGCAATCAGCTCGTCGAGGCGGGCCGACGGCTGGCGTAGCCACTGGTCACCCGAGACCGTGTGTCCAGCATCCGTCTTCACCCGAGCCGTACGAATGGCCGCCACATTCCGATCGAATCGCTCTCTGCGGCGCTGGAATCGCTCCCACTCTGATTCGGACAGCATCCCGTGCTGGTGCGCAACCGGGCTCAGCCTCAGATCCGCGTTATCGATGCGGAGCAGCAACCGATACTCGGCCCGTGACGTGAACATCCGATACGGTTCCAGGCAGCCTCGAGTGACCAGGTCGTCCACCATGATGCCCAGATACGCCTCGTCACGGCGCAACGTGAGCGGCCCTCGGCCCAGCGCCTGAAGCCCGGCATTCGCGCCAGCCACCAGTCCCTGACCCGCAGCCTCCTCATAGCCCGAGGTCCCATTGATCTGTCCCGCGAGGAACAATCCAGGGAGCCGATGGGCCTCTAGGGCCGAAGACAGCTCCGTCGGTTGCACGAAGTCGTACTCGATGGCGTAGCCTGGCCGGAGCATCGTGGCTCGCTCGAGGCCAGGAAGGGCATGGATCAGACGCTCCTGAACCTCGGCCGGCAGGCTCATCGAGAAACCGTTGACGTAGATCTCTCGCGCCTCGAGCCCCTCGGGTTCCAGAAACAACTGATGCCGCTCGCGATCGGGGAACCGCATCACCTTGTCTTCCAGTGAGGGGCAGTAGCGGGGACCAATCCCGGAGATTTGACCGTTATACAGGGGAGACTCGTCGATATGACGACGAACGAGGTCATGCACCAGGGGGGTGGTGTGCATGAGCCAGCACGCCATCCTGTTCACAGGCGATTGCGTGGTCGAAAACGAGAACGGTACGGGCTCGTCGTCTCCGTGTTCCACGTGGAACACTCCGGCAGATTCGCCCGCAGCGAAATCAATCGATGACCGATCCAGCCGTGGAGGGGTCCCGGTCTTCAGTCGCCCCATCGTAAAACCAAACGACCGCAGCGATTCCGCAAGGTCCACCGAGGGAGGCTCGCCCGCACGACCCGACGGCCGCTGATCACGGCCGACATGCACGAGCCCGTTCAGGAAGGTCCCCGTAGTCACCACCAGGGAACGGCAGCGATGCGTGGTGCCGTCCTCGAGCCTCACGCCGGAAACGCGACCGCCATCGGTGACGACCGCCCCGGCCTTACCCTCAATCCACTCGATCCCAGGCTGAGCCTCGAGCTGCGTGCGAATCCACTGACCGTAGGTGGCCTTGTCTGCCTGCGCGCGCGGGGACCACACGGCAGGGCCGCGGCTGCGGTTCAGCAGCTTGAACTGCAGCCCGGTCGCATCGATGGCCCGGCCCATCAACCCACCCATGGCATCGATTTCCCTGACCAGATGCCCCTTGGCCGTGCCACCGATGGCTGGATTGCACGGCATGTGGCCCACGGTGTCCTTCGACAGCGAGCAGAGCCCGACATGGCAGCCCAGACGCGCGGCCACCCACGCGGCCTCGATGCCTGCGTGTCCAGCCCCGATGATAATCACATCGAAAAAAGACATGACACTTATCTATTTTCCGAGACAAAAACGGGAAAACACGAAGGCCAGCACATCATCGCTCGACCGCGCGCCCGTCACCTCCTGCAGCGACCGCTGTGCCTCGTCGATGTCGGCGACCAGGAATTCCTCAGGAACCCCGTCACCATCAGCCGCACCAGCCGCCTCCTGCGCCCGCGCCACTGCCGCTCGCGCCCGCTCGAGACACGCGATGTGCCGCACATTCGTCACCAGCGGATCACTCGGCACCTCACCATCTCCGAGGCCAAGACGACGCACAACGGTCGCACACAGCGCGTCGATCCCATCACCTGTGCGCGCAGATACCACCACTTCTTCATCCGGCGACCATGTGCACTCGACGTGCCGCCCGCAGTCGCTCTTGTTCACCGCCACCACCCGTGTACGACCAACCGTGGCCGCAAGCACCGCGCGATCGTCGCCCGTGAGCGGCCGCGACCCGTCTACGACCACAATCACCGCGCCGGCCGAGGCCACCGCCAGCCGCGCCCGTGCCACGCCTTCCTGCTCGATCACATCCGACGAGACGCGGTCACCGGCCGTGTCGACCAGCGTCACCGACAGCCCATCCAGCACCAGGCGCTCTGTCAGCAAATCACGAGTCGTGCCCGGGAGGGCCGTGACAATGGCTCGCGGTGCGTGCACGAGGGCATTGAAGAGGCTCGACTTTCCCGCATTCGGTGCCCCCGCCAGGACCACGAGTGCCCCTTCCCGAATCAGCCGGCCACGCGCGGCCGTCGACAGCAGGGCATCAATGTCGCGGAGCGCCGATGCAAGGCCCGCGCGCACAGCGTCTGGCGTGATGAAGTGATAACCCTCGTCCGGAAAATCGAGCGAGGCCTCCAGGGCCGCGCGCACTTCGAAGAGGTCCGATTCGACGCGGCCGATTGCAGCGCTCAGCGACCCCTCGAGTTGCTCGAAGGCCGCCCGTGCCTGCGCCGGCGTCACTGCCTCGATGAGATCGGCGACCGCCTCGGCCTGCACCAGATCGCGCTTGCCGTGCAGCACGCTGCGAAGCGTGAACTCTCCAGGTTCTGCCAGCCGCGCACCCGACGTGCAGGCTGCGCGCACCAGGGCGGCCAGTAGCAGGGGACTTCCGTGCCCGGCAATCTCAGCGACATCTTCGCCTGTGTAGGAAGCGGGGCCAGGGAAGCAGGTCACCACCACCTCATCCGCCAGCCTCTCGCCATCACCGAGGGCCAGGCGACACACCGTCGCCCGCCTCTCGACGAAACTCTGTGGTCGACCCGTGAGTGCAGCAACGACCGGAAACGCTTGCGGCCCGCTGATCCGCACCAGTCCCACAGCGCCACGCCCCGACGGGGTCGCCACCGCGACAATGGTATCGGACGTGGAAAACACGGGCCGTCCGTGCAGACGACCGACTACTCGGCCGAGATGATGACGGTCTTTTCGAACGCGTCGCCGATGCTCTCGGAGGACACGCCCGCAATGTCGCCAATCGCGAGGTGCACGATACGGCGCTCATAGGGATTCAGTGGTCCCATTTCCTGGGCAAAGCCGGTCGACTTGGCCTTCTCGCCGAGGAAGATGGCCATCTGCTTCAGTTCAGCGTCCTTCCCCTTGCGGAATCCATTGCAGTCGACCACCAACCGGCGCCCGTCGAGCGTCTCCTGCCGATACACCGAGGACACCACGTGCTGCAGCGAGGCCAGCACCTCGCCCTGGCGACGCGTCAGCATCACGCCCTGCTCACCCTCGAGATTGATGCGAAGGCCGTCTTCCATCTCCTCGGCCTGCGCGGTCAGTTCGAGGCCCATCTGGCGGGCCACCGTCTCGACAAACTGGGCAATCTCTGCCGACTTCGACATGGCGTCTCCTCACTCCTTACTTGCGGGCCGGCGTCGGAGCCAGCGTGGTGGAAAGATACTGCTGGCCAATGGCCCACAGGTTGCTGAGCGTCCAGTAGATCACCAGGCCGCTCGGGTATGACAGAAACATGAAGGTGAACATCACCGGCATGATCATCATCACCTTCTGCTGCACCGGGTCGGCGGACGTCGGCGTGATGCGCTGCTGCCAGAACATCGTGGCGCCCATCAGCAGGGGGGTGATCAGCAGGGGGTCTGGACGCGACAGGTCCACAATCCATCCGAAGAACTCGGCGCCGCGAATCTCGATGGCCTGCGACAGCATGCCGTAGAAGGCAAACAGGAAGGGGAACGTCAGCAGCATCGGCAGGCAGCCGCTCGTCGGGTTCACGCCCTTCGCCTTGTACAGCGACATCACCTCTTCGTTCATCTTCTGCCGCGCCGGATCCGTAATCGAGTACTTCGAATACCGATCCTGAATCGCCTTCAGCTGCGGCTGAATTTCCTGCATCTTCTTCATCGAATTGACCGACTTCTGGCGGAAAGGAGCCATGGCCAGGTTGATGAGAATGGTCAGGACGATGATCGACCAGCCCCAGTTGCCAATGTAGGTCTGCACCCACTTGAGCGCACGCAGCAGGGGGACCGACAGGGGGGCGAAGAACCCGAAGTTGATGACGCGCACCAGTTCCGTGTCAACGGCCCTGAGGATGTCGAACTCCTTCGGTCCCACGTAGAACCGCTGCGGCGCGCCGGCGGTCGCCGGCTGCACCGAGAAGGCCACATAGCGACCCTCGGGGGTGCCGTCGGCAGCCGCCCCCACCACAAACGGCGTGTGGGAAAACGTCAGGGACGCGGGGGCCGAGAAGTCGTTGAGCGCCAGCGCTGTGAAGTAGTGGTCGTCGACACCCACATACCGATAGGCGCCCGACACACTGCCCGGGGTAGCCTGCGACAGCCGCTCGACGCTGCCGTCCTGGTGGTAGATGGCCTGCGCCGGAGTCGAGTAGCTGGGCGACAGGAAGCTGGCCGGTCGGGCGCGGGCGATGTCGTCCCCGAGACCGGGGCCCCACTCGATGGCCGGCACGAGGACCGCGTCGCCCTGCCGCACCGAGACGGCCACCGTCACGACATAGCCGGAGGGGTCGAATGTGAAGGTCTTCGACACCATCAGACCCGACGCATCGCCATACTCAAACGTCACCGATCCTGGCGCCGTCGTCGCATCGACGCTGGGGACCGAAGCCCGATAGAGGCCGCCATTGGCACGGCTGGTCGCCGCCGCGTCGGCCAGCCTGAGAGAAAACGGCAGCAGCGCCGGACCCAGCTTCTGGGCATCGGGCACCAGGTCGAGCTGGCGTCCAGCGTCGTTCTTGTAGTCCTTGAGGACCCAGTGCGACAACCGCGCCCCGCGATTGGTAAAGACGGCGCGCACGGTCGACGTCTCGACCACAATCTCGCGTTCGTCGTTCTCGCCCGTCAGCACCGATACGGCCTGGGCCGCCGCGACTGCGGGCGCCGGGGACGATGCCGCAGCAGCCGGCGACTGGGCGGTCGTCTCTGCGGGAGGGGGTGGAATCACATAGGTCTGGTACAGGAACAGCACCAGAAACGACAGTGAGATGGCGAGCAGGACGCGACGTTCCATGAGAGCACTTACTGACGGTGATGATCGGGAACAGGATCGATGCCGAATCCCCCCCAGGGATGGCATCGGGCTATGCGCCGAAGGCCGATCCAGCCGCCCTGGGCCAGGCCGAACCGACGAATCGCTTCGGCAGTGTAATCGGCGCACCCGGGGGTGTACCGGCACGCTCCGCTGAACCAGGGCGAAAAGACCACCTTGTAACCCCTAATCAGCCACAGCGCGGCCAGGGCCGGCGGCGACACTCCGTGACGGGCCAGACGGGGAGCGTCGTTCGAGCAGGGCACGGAATTCGGCTTCGACCGCAGTGTAGGGGGCATGGGCCAGTTCCCGGCGAGCGACAACGACGACGTCGAGACCCGCCTCAGGCTTGTGGTGACGGAAGACTTCCCTGGCCAGCCGCTTGGCCCGGTTCCTGACGACCGCTGACCCGATCTTCCGGGTGGCAGCAATGCCCAGTCTTGCATTCTTTTTGTTGTTTGCCCCAATAAATAGCGTCATAAGGCGGCCCGAAATGCGTCGGCCGCCGTTATATATCGCTTCAAACTCATCGCGCGCCCTGATGTGTTCATGCGCGCGGAACCTGGCCATGGGCCTAGGCTTCGTCTGAAACGGTCAGACGCTTGCGGCCCTTCGCCCGCCGACGCTTGATGACCTGACGGCCATCCTTCGTGGCCATCCGGACGAGAAACCCGTGGGTCTTCGCGCGGTGGCGGTTGTTCGGCTGGTATGTACGCTTGCCCTTCTTAGCTCGTGCCATAAACTCCTCAGAACGAACCACCGATTTTATGCGGTGTTCCCGTCCACTGTAAAGCCCTGAAGCGCATGCTAGAGTGGCGAAGCGCTCACAAAGTTTTCCGCATCTGTGGAAAAGCTTGTGGAAAAACGCCAACTTCACCCCTCACACCATGGCCACCGACACGATTTGGGACCGGATTCTGCACCTCGTCGAGGGAAAGGTGGGTCCACACAGCTATTCCACGTGGTTCAAGCCTACCTCGCTCAAGTACGACGGCGGGCACCAGTTGACCGTGCTCGTCCCTGCACCGCTCTTCACGGAGTGGCTGCCCCGACACTACTCGAGTGTCCTGCACGAGGCGCTCGAAGAGGCTGGCCGGGCCGGCACCTCGCTCATCTTCGAGGTCGGGGTTCCCGAGCCCGTGCGTGAGCCCCAGGTCTTTTCGCTCGATGCTCCACCCGCCACTGTCGCTGAGCCGATGATGCCGGCCGCCGACGCACTCCCCGATCGACCCGCCACCGGCCCGCTGCCAGGCGGCCTGAATCCCCGCTACACGTTCGACACCTTCATTGTCGGCCCATCGAACCAGTTCGCGCACGCGGCAGCCCGCGCCGTGGCTGAGGCGCCCTCGCGCTCCTACAACCCGCTCTTCATCTACGGGGGCGTCGGCCTGGGCAAGACCCACCTGATGCACGCCATCGGGCAGTACGTCATCCGCCACAACCCCGGCCTGACCCTCTCGTATATCTCGTCCGAGCGGTTCATGAACGAGATGATCAACGCCCTGCGGTTCGACCGTATCCTTGACTTCCGGGCGCAGTATCGCAGCGTCGACATCCTGCTCGTCGACGACATCCAGTTTGTCTCGGGCAAGGAAGGCACCCAGATGGAGTTCTTCCACACCTTCAATGCCCTCCACGACGCCCAGAAGCAGATTGTCATCAGCAGCGACCGGCCCCCGCACGAGATTCCCGCCCTCGAGGAACGCCTCCGGTCGCGCTTCGAATGGGGCCTCATCGCCGACATCCAGACGCCCGACATCGAAACGAAGATTGCGATTCTGAAGCGCAAGGCCGAGACCGAGGCCGTGCCGCTGCCCGACAGCGTGGCCATGTTCATCGCCAACCACATCAAGTCGAACATCCGCGAACTGGAAGGCTCGCTGACCCGGCTTGTGGCCTACGCCTCGCTGAAAGGCCTGCCTCTCACCATCGACCTAGCCCAGGATGTGCTCAGGAACACCCTTGACCTCGACGACCGGGCGGTCACCATCGAGCAGATTCAGCGCTTTGTGGCCGACTACTACCAGCTCCGCCTCGTCGACCTCAAGTCGCGAAACAACGCCAAGTCTGTCGCCATGCCCCGGCAAATCGCGATGTACCTCGCAAAGCTGCTGACCACCGCCTCGCTGCCCGAGATTGGCCGGTCGTTCGGCGGCAAGCACCACTCGACCGTGATTCACTCCATCAAGAAGGTGGAAGAACTGCGCAGGACCAATCCTGACTTTGACGGACTCGTCAGTAACTTCCTGAGCACCATGAAGTAATCCACAGCGTTTTCCACAACAAACTGTGGACGCCTGTGGATGGGGCAAATCCCCCCTCGCCGACGCACCGGAAACCCGCAGCGGCTCCACAGAAATATCCACAATTTAAGTGCTTGATTTAAAAGCACTTACTGACGCAGAAAATTTCTTCCGCAGGACCTTCTTCCTGTATAATTCTGTGTCTCTCCTTTTGTCTCTTTTTTCCTGAGGGTACGCGCCGCATGGAACTGGTCGTTCGCAAAGCCGATCTCGTTCGGGAGCTGCAGTTCTTCCAGCAGATTGTCGAACGCAAGAACACAATTCCCATCCTCGCGAACGTGCTGATTGAGGCCACGGGCGACGAGATGGTGCTGCTGGCCACCGACCTCGAAGTCACGCTGCGCAGTCGCACGCAGGCCGCCGTCACGCGCCACGGAGCGGTGACACTGCCCGCCAAGAAGCTCTACGAGATTGTGCGCGCCCTGCCTGACGGCGATGTCCGGCTCGAGGCTGACCGCAATCAGCAGAACGTCAAGGTCACCGGCGGCCAGTTCAGCTCGAAGATGCCGACTCTGCCGCGTGAAGACTTCCCGACCGTCACCGAACCTCCTGACGGACCAGGCATCTCGCTCAGCCGATCGGCGCTGTCGCAGATGATTGCGAAGACCCAGTTCGCCATCACCGGCGAGGACACCCGTTACTACCTCAACGGCGCGCTCTTCGTTCTCAAGCCTACCCAGATGACGCTGGTGGCCACCGATGGTCATCGTCTCGCGCTCGTCACAGCCACCCGCGAAGGGCAGGCGACCGACGACGACAAACCCATCCTGCCCAGGAAGGCGTTGGCCGAACTCGGGCGCCTGCTCGCCGATGGTGACGGCGATGTGACCTACCAGCGCGGCGAGAACCACCTATTCTTCCAGGTGGGCCCCCGTCTGCTGATGTCACGGATGATTGATGGTCAGTTCCCGGCCTACGAGAAGGTCATTCCCCGCGGCAACGACAAGCACCTCGAATTCGAGCGCGATCGGCTGATCTCGGCGGTGAGGCGCGTCTCGCTGCTCTCGAACGAACGCTCCCGCGCCCTCAAGTTCGTCGTGCAGGCCGGTACCGTGGAGGTCACCTCGAGCAGCCCTGAGTTTGGCGAAGCCCACGAACCCCTGGCCGTCGACTACAGCGGGCCGTCGCTGACCACCTGCTTCAATGCCCAGTATGTCATCGACTTCCTCAATGCGGTCGAGGCCGATGTGATCTCTCTCGACCTCAAGGACGAAGTCAGCCAGGCGGTGCTCAAGCCCGTCGGCGTCGAGGGCTACGACTATACCTACGTGATCATGCCCATGCGGGTGTGACCCTCCTGAACGGACGGCAACGGCGTGTCTGAAACGGTTCAACCTACAGAAGAGCGGATTCCTGTGCCCGAATACGGGGCCGAGAGCATCAAGGTGCTCGAGGGCCTCGAGGCGGTGCGCAAGCGTCCCGCCATGTACATCGGCTCGACCGGAGCCGCGGGTCTGCACCATCTCGTCTACGAAATTGTCGATAATTCGATCGACGAAGCACTCGCGGGCTACTGCACCGAGGTGAATGTCACCCTGCACGCGGACGGTGCGGTAACGGTCGTCGACAACGGCCGCGGCATACCGACGGAAATGCACGAGAGCGGGCGTCCGGCAGCCGAAGTCGTCCTCACCGTGCTGCACGCCGGCGGCAAGTTCAATAACGACAGCTACAAGGTCTCGGGCGGTCTGCACGGCGTCGGGTCGTCGGTGGTCAATGCCCTCTCGAAAAAGCTCGAGCTCGAAATCTGGCGCGGTGGCCGCACCCATCGCCAGACCTACGAGCGCGGCGCGCCCATCAACACGCTCACCGTCGTCGGCGAGACGGCGGCCCGCGGTACCAAGATCACGTTTACGCCCGACGAGCAGATCTTCACGGAGACCCAGGAGTTCAGCTTCGACATCCTGTCGAACCGGCTCCGCGAGCTCGCATTCCTCAATGCCGGCATCGTCATCACCATCGATGATGAGCGCGACGGCAAGCAGCAGCGCTTCCACTATGAAGGCGGCATCTCGTCATTCGTCGAGCACCTGAACCACAACAAGAAGCCCCTGCACGAGATCCCCATCATGATGCGGGGCGTGCGTGAAGGCATCGACGTCGAGATTGCCATCCAGTGGAACGAGACATACAGCCCGCTCGAATACTCATTCGCCAACAACATCAACACGCATGAGGGCGGCACCCACCTCTCCGGATTCCGCGCAGCGCTGACCCGCACCCTCAACAGTTATGCGGCCGAACACAACCTGGCGAAGGACCTGAAGGACACCAACCTGTCCGGTGACGACATCCGCGAGGGCATGGCGGCCGTCGTCTCGGTCAAGATTCCGCATCCGCAGTTCGAGGGCCAGACCAAGACCAAGCTCGGCAACACCGAAGTCAAGGGCATCGTCGAGACCATCGTCAACGACAAGCTGGCGGCGTTCCTCGACATGAACCCCGACGTTGCCAAGCGCATCGTCAAGAAGGCCGTCGACGCGGCGCGCGCCCGCGAAGCCGCCCGCAAGGCCCGCGAGACCATCCGCAAGGGTGCGCTCGCCGGAGGATCGCTGCCCGGGAAACTGGCCGACTGCCAGGAGCGCGATCCCGCCCAGGCGGAAATCTACATCGTTGAAGGTGAGTCAGCCGGTGGCTCGGCCAAGCAGGGCCGCGACCGACGCTTCCAGGCCATCCTTCCCATCAAGGGCAAGATTCTCAACGTCGAGCGCGCCCGCGAAGATCGCATGCTCGACTCGGACGAAATCAAGACGATGATTTCGGCGCTGGGCTGCGGCATCGGGAAGACCGACTTCAATCCCGACAAGCTGCGCTATCACCGCATCATCATCATGACCGACGCTGACGTCGACGGGTCGCACATCCGCACCCTGCTGCTGACGTTCTTCTACCGGCAAATGAAGGAACTGGTCGACCGCGGGCACATCTACATCGCACAGCCACCGCTGTTCCGCGCCAAGCGCGGCCGCGTCGAGACGTTCATCAAAGACGAGCGGACGCTTGAACAGTTCCTGCTGCATCGTGCCGTCGAGCACCGCGAACTCAGCGGAGCCGCTGGCTACCGGATGAGCGGCGACGCCCTCGAAAAGGCGCTCCACGCCGTCATTGCCTACCAGCGCGTGATGGGTACGGTGGAACGCCGCGGATTCGATCGGCGCGTCGTCGAGGCGCTGCTCGCGGCTGACGTGCGCGACCGTTCCGCGTTCGACAGTGCCGACACGATGGCCGCCATCGCCGCACGGCTGACGACGGCCACGTGTGAGGTGACCGTGCTCAGGGATGAGACACGCGGCAGCCATGCCCTGCGTGCCGATGATCGGTCGTCCAGCTACTCGAAGGTGAGTGTGGTCGGGCTCGAGCTGCTGCAGACGGGCGACTATCGGCAGTTGCTCATGCACTATGCCGAGATTCGCAGCCTGGCTAGTGCGCTGGCTTCCGGACCGCTCACGGTGCAGACCATGGCCGCCGACTCCGCGACGGAGGAGGTGCCCGCGGAGGCGGACGACACCGCCGAGCCGGACATGGCTGAGGCCGGTGGTCAGCCCACCGATGCCGCCGCCGCACCTGCGCGCCGCGACCAGGGGCCAGCCGTCATCAGCAGCCTCGACGGCCTGGTCGAGCACTTCCTCGGGCTCGGCCGCAAGGGCATCGCGATCAATCGCTACAAAGGCCTCGGCGAAATGAATCCCGACACGCTGTGGGCCACCACCATGAACCCCGACACGCGCACGCTGCTGCAGGTGAAGGCAGACGACCACACCGGCGCCGATGAGATCTTCACAACACTGATGGGCGACCAGGTCGAACCGCGCCGCCGCTTCATCGAAGATCACGCGCTCGACGTCCGGAACCTCGACATCTAGGCTCATGTCCACGACCGACTCACGACTGCCGGTAACCATCGAAGACGAGATGAAGCGCTCGTACCTCGATTACGCGATGAGCGTAATCATTGGTCGAGCCCTGCCTGACGTGCGGGATGGCCTCAAGCCCGCCCATCGGCGCGTGCTGTACGCGATGCGCCAGATGGGCCTGACGAGCAACCGCGCCTATCGCAAGTGCGCCAAGATCGTCGGCGAAGTCATCGGCAACTATCACCCGCACGGTGATGCGCCGGCCTACGACACGCTGGTGCGCCTCGCGCAGGACTTCAACATGCGGCAGACCCTGGTCGACGGCCAGGGCAACTTCGGGTCGGTCGACGGCGACCCACCCGCCGCCTATCGTTACACCGAGGCCCGCCTCGAATCGCTGGCCGAGGTCCTCATGGAGGACCTCGACAAGGACACGGTCGACTTCGTCCCCAACTTCGACGAGACCACCGACGAACCCACGGTCTTTCCCGCCGCCTATCCGAACCTGCTGGTCAACGGATCGACGGGCATCGCCGTCGGCATGGCGACCAACATTCCTCCGCACCACATGGGGGAAGTCATCGACGGTGCCGTGTGGCTCATCGAACAGGCCTACATGGGCGGCCACGAACAACCGACGCCCGCTCGTGACGAACTGACGCAAGAGCTGCTCACCCGAATTCCGGGCCCTGACTTTCCGACTGGCGGGCTGATTGTTGGCCGCCGCGGCATCCGCGATGCCTACCTGACCGGGCGCGGCAGCATCCAGGTGCGCGCCAAGGCCGAGGTCGAGACCACCCGCAAGGGCGACCGCACGCAGATCGTCGTCACCGAGATTCCTTATCAGGTCAACAAGAAGAACCTGCTCGAACGCATCGCCGATCTGGTGCGCGACAAGGCGCTCGAAGGCATCTCTGACCTGCGCGACGAATCAGACCGCGACGGCATGCGCATCGTCATCGAGCTGAAGCAGGCCGCAGTGCCCGACGTGGTGCTGAACAACCTGTACAAGCAGACGCAGCTGCAGCAGACCTTCGGCATCATCCTGCTGGCGATCGTGGGCGGCCGTCCGCGGGTGCTGACGCTGCTCGAGATGCTCGAGCAGTTCGTCGAGTTCAGGCGTGACGTCGTGCGCCGACGCACGGAGTTCGAGCTGCGCAAGGCCGAGGCCCGCGCCCATATTCTCGAGGGGCTGCGCATCGCGCTCGATCACCTCGACGCGGTCATCGCCCTGATTCGTGGTTCGCGGAACCCGGCCGAGGCGAAAGTGGGCCTCATGACGCAGTTTGGCCTCAGCGACATCCAGTCGCAGGCCATCCTCGACATGCAGCTGCAGCGCCTCACCGGCCTCGAGCGCCAGAAGATCATGGACGAGCTGGCGGAGCTCATGCGCACCATCGAGCGCCTGCGCACCATCCTGGCGAATCAGCCGCTGCTCATGCGCATTGTCGTCGACGAGCTGCGCGCCGTGCAGGCGAAGTACACGGATGCCCGCCGCACCGAGATCGTCGCGGACGAAGGCGACTTCCGCATCGAAGATCTCATCAAGGACGAGGACGTGGCCGTCACAGTCACGGCTGCCGGGTACATCAAGCGCACACCCACGACCATGTACCGGGCGCAGAGCCGGGGCGGCAAGGGCCGCATCGGCATGCGCACGCGCGACGAGGACATCGTGCGGCACCTCTTCGTGGCCAGTACACACTCGTATCTGCTGATCTTCACGGACCGGGGACGTCTGTACTGGCTGAAGGTCTACGAGATTCCCGATGTGGGCCCTGACGGCCGGGGCAAGTCGATCGCCAACCTCGTGCAGATGGCACCGGATGAAAAACTCGCCGATGTCATCACGATCCGCACGTTCGATGATGCGAAGTATGTCGTGATGGGGACGAGGCTCGGCACTATCAAGAAGACCGAGCTCGAGGCCTACAGTAACCCGAGGGCGGGCGGCATCATTGCGATGGGCATCGAGGCCGAGGACCGCCTCATCGCGGCGCAGCTCTCCGACGGGGCCAGCGATGTGTTCATCGGGACGCGGCAGGGCAAGGCCATCCGTTTCCACGAAGACGATGTGCGCGCCATGGGTCGCACGGCGTATGGCGTACGGGGCATCCAGCTTCGGGACGGCGACGAGGTTGTGGCCATGCAGGTGGCCAAGCCCACCGGCACGCTGCTGACCGTGACCGAACGCGGTTATGCCAAGCAGACCGAGCTTGACGAGTATCGCAAGACGGGTCGCGGGGGCCTCGGCATCAAGAACGTCGAGGTGACTGACAAGAACGGCGAGGTGGTCAACATCGCGCAGGTGCATGCCGACACCGACCTGCTGGCCATCACGGTGAAGGGCAAGATCCTGAGGACGCCCGTGCAGTCGATTCGCGTCGTGGGCCGCGCGACGCAGGGCGTTCGCCTCATGGATCTGGAAGCTGACGACAAGGTCAGCTCGGTCGCGCTCGTACTGGCCGAGCCGGCTGAGACTCCGGCAGGCGACGGCCTGGCCTCGACGGCCGAGCCTGATGCCAACGGCGGCTCGCCAGGGGACGAGGCGCCGCCTGAGGCCTGACACAGGCCTGGCGCCGGTGGTGGCGTAAACGGACGGAACCGGGAGGAGTGGATATGTCGATGCCGATGATCCGAAGACTCGTGACGGTGCTGCTGGTGCTGACACCGCTGTTCATCCTTGATGCCGCCTGCTCGACACCTCCTGAGCAGCAGCCGCTCACCCAGTTCTTCCGCGCGGCGCGCAACCGCGACGCCACGAGCCTGTCGATGATGGCTTCGGTGTCGATCGACCCTCGCACGCAGGGGGCGGTCGAGAGCTTCACCATCACGGGTGTGTCGGAAGAGCGTCGGGCGCCGCTCGACTTCAAGAGCCTGACGGACGCCATCGAGAAGGCGCAGACCGACGAACGGGAATTTCAGATCAGGAAGAAGGCGTACTCGGACGCCAACCTGAAGACCATCGAAGAGATTCTGAAGCTCGAACGGACCGACTCGCCAAAGTTCACACCCGCCCAGACGGCCGTCAAGACCGAGTGGGACAAGTGGCGCGCCGAAACCGCTGATTACGTCCGGAACCTCACGACCACCAAGGCGGCCCTCGTCGCAGCGACCGCGCCCGTCGAAGTGTCGCTGACCCAGCCAGGTCAGGCCAAGTTCGATGCAGCCGCGTTCCAGGGTGAAACCGTCACCAAGGACGTCACTGTCGCCGCGCAGGTGAAGAGTCCTGCCGGGGACACCGCCGAAAAAGCGCTGACGGTCACCATGATGAAGGTCGTGGGCACGCAGGCGGGCACCGCGCGCGACGGCAAGTGGATTGTGACGAAGGTGGCGGGCCTCTAGTCAGGCCCGCTCGAGCTTCGCAAACCTGGCGCGTAGCGTCTTCGACCCGGCCAGCGTGAACCGGACGACCACCTTGTGGTCGTCTCCGAGGTCCTCGACGCTGATGACGGTGCCGGTGCCAAACTGCGCGTGCTTCACACGCATGCCAGGCCGAAGGCCCGTCGACTGGTCTTCGTCCTCGTACTTGAACGCCCCGGAACCGCCGCCACTCTGCGAAGCCTCGCGCTGCGGGGGGCGCGCATACGGATTCACCCGGTACTCCCACCCGGCCGATCGCCCGGTACGCATCTGGCCCCCGAAGCTGCCCGACGACAGTTCCTGCTCGACGAGCTCCGATGGAATCTCGTCGATGAACCGTGATGGCTCGGTGTTCTGATATTCACCGAACACGCGCCGCCGGGCCGCGCTGGTCAGCACCAGCCGGCGCCGTGCGCGTGTGATGCCGACGTAGCACAGGCGGCGTTCCTCCTCGAGCTCTGCCTCATCGTCCCGCGAGCGCGAGTGGGGAAACAGCCCGTCCTCCATTCCTGCCATCACGACGACGGGGAACTCGAGGCCTTTGGCCGAGTGCAGCGTCATCATGAGGACGCGCGCGTCGCGTCCGCCCTGCTCCTTGTCGACATCGGAGAGCAGCGCCAGCCGATCGACGAAGCCCCCGAGCGAGGGCTCGGCATCACGCGCCTCGTACTCGCGCGCGGCCGACACCAGTTCCATGAGGTTGGCGATGCGCGTCTCGGCCTCTTCCGAGCGTTCCTCCCGAAGGTCTCGCAGATATCCTGACTGATCGAGGATCTTCCCCAGGGTGGTCGCCACGCTCTCCTGCCGTGCCACTCCGGCCAGCGCAACAATCAGGTCGCGAAACGCCGCCAGCGAGGCCACCTGCCGAGATGTCAGCAGGCGCTGGTCGACAGCCACCAGCAGCTTTGACCACAGCGAATTGGACACCACCACCGGCTGCAGCCCGGCAAACAGCGGCGGAAGGTCGGACGCTGCCTGGGTGGCATCGACCTGGTCGAGGGCATCCATCACGCCCTTGCCGATGCCGCGGGGCGGCGTGTTGATCACGCGGCGCAACGCCACGTCGTCGTGGGGATTCAGCAGCAGCTTGAGGTAACCGAGCGCGTCCTTGATTTCCTTGCGCTCGTAGAACCCGACACCCCCGACGATAAGGTAGGGGATGTTGGCCGCGCGCATGGCATCTTCCACGGCGCGCGACTGCGAGTTGGTGCGGTACAGGACAGCCATCGTCGCGTCGACGTCGTCCTGCATCGCCTGGCGGGCGACGCGCACGATGAACTCCGACTCTTCGAGCTCATCGGCGGCACGGAAAAACGTGATCTTGGCGCCGCCCTTCCGGTCGGTCCAGAGGATCTTCTCCCTGCGCGTGCGATTGTTGGCAATGACGGCCGACGCGGCATCGAGAATGACCTGTGTCGAGCGGTAGTTGCGCTCGAGGCGCACGACGGTCGTCTCGGGAAAGTCCCGCTCGAAGTCCATGATGTTGGCGATGTCGGCGCCGCGCCACTTGTAGATCGACTGGTCGGGATCGCCGACGACGCAGAGATTGCGGTGAGCGCTGGCCAACTGCCGCACGAGCATGTACTGCGGACGGTTTGTATCCTGATACTCGTCGACCATCACGAAGCGGAAGCGATGCGCGTAGCGCAGCCGCACGTCAGGAACCTTCTCGAACAGCTCGACGGTCTTGAGGAGGAGGTCGTCGAAGTCGACGGCTGCCGCCTCGCGCAGGCTCTTCTGGTAGCCCGCGTAGAGCTTCCCAATTTCTCGGTCGCGCGGGTTCCAGGTGGTGTCGAAGGTCTCGGGGCCTTCCATCCGGTTCTTGGCCTGGCTGATGCGGCCCAGCACCATGCGCGGCTGGAAGACGCTGTCATCAAGCCCGAGTTCCTTGACGAGCTGCTTGATGACGGCCTGCTGGTCGGCCGAGTCGTAGATCGTGAAGTCGCGGGACAGGCCGATGTGCGTGGCCTCGCGTCGCAGCAGGCGGGCGCACATGGCGTGGAACGTGGCAATCCACATGGCGCGGCAGTCGGTGTCGAGCAGGGCCTCGACGCGCTCGCGCATTTCTCCGGCGGCCTTGTTGGTGAATGTGACAGCCAGCAGCTCGTCTGGCCGCGCATGCCCCTCGGAGATCAGGTACGCGATGCGATGCGCGATGACGCGGGTCTTGCCGGAGCCGGCGCCGGCAAGAATGAGCAGCGGGCCCTCGATGTGTCGAACTGCGGCCTGCTGCTCGTCATTGAGCGATGACAGAAGATCCAAGCCCGCTATTCTACCGTGACGCTCTTGGCCAGGTTGCGTGGCTGGTCGACATCGCAGCCCCGTCGCACGGCAACGTGGTACGCGAGCAGCTGCAGGGGAATGGTGAAGGCGATCGGTGCCAGCAGCGCTGTGGTCGAGGGCACGGTAATGACGGCGTCGGTGGTCGGGTCGAGGAGATCGTCGAGGCCATGCTGGCCTTCGGTGACGAGGGCAATCACGGAACCGCCGCGCGCCTTGGTCTCTTGAATGTTGCCGATCATCTTCTCGAAGACCGCATCGGCCGGAGCCAGAGCGACGACGGGCATGGCTTCGTCGATGAGCGCGATGGGGCCGTGCTTCATCTCCCCGGCCGGGTAGCCTTCGGCGTGAATATAGGAAATCTCCTTCAGCTTCAGCGCACCTTCGAGCGCGATGGGGTACTGGATGCCCCTGCCGAGGAAGAGGAAGTCGCGCCGGTTGTGGAAGCGGGCGGCAATGTCTTCCGTCACCTTCGACATGCGCACGGTCTGTTCGATCACCGAGGGCAGGGCCAGCAGGGCGTCGACGGCCGCGCGCTGATCAGCTGGCGTCAGCGTGCCCCTGACTTCGGCCAGTCGCAGGGCCAGCAGGTAGAGTGCCACGAGCTGAGTGGTGAAGGCCTTGGTCGAGGCGACGCCGATTTCCGGACCGGCATGCGTGTAGATCGTGCCCTCGGCTTCGCGTGTGGCCATGCTGCCGACCACGTTGCAGATCGCGAGGCTGCGGGCCCCGCGGCTGGTGGCTTCCCGCAGCGCCGCCAGAGTGTCTGCCGTCTCGCCCGACTGGGTGATCGCCACTGCGAGGGTGTGTGTGTCCACGATGGGCTGGCGATAGCGGAACTCGGATCCGTAGTCGACCTCGACCGGGATGCGGGCCAGCTGCTCGATCATGAACTTGCCCACGAGCGCCGCATGCCACGAGGTACCGCACGCCAGCATCGTGATCTTCCGGAGGGCGGCCAGATCGCGCTCGGGAATGCCGATCTCGTCCAGGTGGGTCAGTGCCGTGTCCGGCGACACGCGGCCCAGGATGGTGTCGCGGATGGCGTTCGGCTGCTCATGAATCTCCTTGAGCATGAAGTGCTTGTAGCCGGCCTTTTCCGCCTGAATCGGATCCCAGGTGATGCGAGTCGGCACGGGGTGCCGCTGGATGCCATCGATGCTGCTGAACGTGACACCCGCACTGGTGACGACCGCCATCTCCTGGTCGTTCATGAACACGACCTGTCGCGTGTGCGCCAGGATGGCGGGCACGTCGCTGGCGACGAAGTACTCGCCGTCGCCAAGACCGATCACGACCGGGGGACCGCAGCGAACGGCCACCAGCGTGTGCGGGTCGTCGGCCGACAGCAGCACGAGCGCGAAGAGCCCGCGCATGCGCGGCATCGCGCGCCTGACCGCCGCCTCGAGGCCGTCGCCCTGCCAGCAGTCTTCAATGAGGTGGGCGACGACTTCCGTGTCGGTCTCGGACAGGAAGCGATGGCCCCTGGCCACGAGGTCGCGCTTGAGATCGAGATAGTTCTCGATGATGCCGTTGTGCACCACGACGATGCGACCGGTGCTGTCGCGGTGGGGATGGGCATTCTCCTCGGTGGGGCGTCCGTGTGTGGCCCATCGGGTGTGGCCGAGGCCGTACTGGCCGGCGAGGGGCTGCTGGGCGACGACCTGCTCGAGGTTGGCGAGCTTGCCGGCACTGCGGCGCACATCCAGCTGCCCGTCGTTGACCACGGCAATGCCGGCCGAGTCGTAGCCCCGGTACTCGAGGCGCCTGAGCCCGTCGAGGATGACGGGCACGACGGGCTTGGGTCCGATGTAACCGATGATGCCGCACATGGTGTGGTAGTGACCTCAGTCGTGTGAGGACGCCTGCTGCCGGGCGCGGCGTCTGGCTGCCCAGCCATCTTTGTTCTGCTGGCGCGCGCGGCCAACAGCCAGGGCATCGTCGGGAACGGGCGCTGTCACGGTCGAGCCGGCGGCTACGTAGGCATTGTCGCCGATGGTGACCGGGGCGACCAGCGTCGAGTTGCTGCCCACAAACGCCCCGGCGCCCACGACGGTCTGGTGCTTGTGCACGCCGTCATAGTTGCAGGTGATGGTGCCCGCGCCGATGTTGGCCTTGTCACCGATCGTGGCATCGCCCACGTAGGAGAGATGGTTGACCTTCGCACCATCGCCCAGCGAGGCCTTCTTGAGCTCGACGAAGTTGCCCACCTTGGCCTTCCGGCCCAGGCGGCTTCCGGGGCGGAGGTGCGCGAAGGGACCGACCTGGGCACCGTCGCCGACGTGCGTGTCTGTGATGAGGCAGTGATCGAGCACGGTCACGCCGTCGCCGAGGGTGGCATTGAGCAACCGTGACCCCGGGAGGATGGTGCAGTCGCGGCCAATGACGGTGCGCCCCTGCAGCATGACGCCGGGATAGAGCACGCTGTCCGCACCCACGGTGACCCCGACGTCGATGGAGGTGGCGACCGGGTTGATGAGCGTGACACCGGCAGCCATCAGGTCGTCGGCATTGCGCCGGTAGAGGAGGCGCGCCACCTCGGCCAGTTCCGACCGGCTGTTCACGCCGCGCACTTCGGCGGCATTGGGAATGGTCCAGGTGGCCACGGTCCTGCGCTGCTGCCGGTAGATGGCGATGAGGTCTGGCAGGTAGTACTCGTTCTGGGCGTTGGCGGACCCGATGCTGCGCAGGGCCTCGAACAGCGGGGCCAGGTCGAAGGCGTAGATGCCGGCGTTCACTTCCTTGATCTCGCGCTCGGCGGGCGAGGCATCGCGTTCCTCGACGATGCGGGTGATGTCTCCGCCTTCGGCCCGCACGATCCGGCCGTAGCCGGTGGGCCGCTCAATCATGGCGGTCATGACCGTGGCGGCGGCGCCGGCGGCGTCATGGGTGGCGACCAGGGCGCTGAGTGTGGCTGGGGTCAGCAGCGGCACGTCTCCCGAGAGCAGGACGAGGGTGCCGAGGCGCCCGGTCAGCACGGATTCTGCCTGGAGCAGGGCGTGCCCGGTGCCCAGCTGGGGTTCCTGGATGACGGTGGTGACGTGGGGCAGGTCGGCCAGATGGGCCGTCACCTGGGCATGTTCGTGGCCGACGATGACGGTTGTGGACGCGGGGGAGAGGGCGTCGGCGGTGCGCAGGACGTGCCGGAGCAGTGAGAGCCCGGCCGCTTCGTGGAGCACCTTGGGGCGGGCGGACTTCATCCGGGTGCCCTTGCCGGCGGCGAGGACCACAATGTGGAGGGGAGCGGGTGTCGACATGTCAGGCGTCTTTCGAAAGGTTGTAGACAAATTTTGTCGAAAGACCAAATTTGTCGGCGACTATCCTGGCGGCTTCTCGGGGCGAGTGTGCGCCATCGGCGGCGGCTTCGGCCACCAGCTGCCTGAGCGCCTCGTCCGATGGCACGTCGACCGCCATCGCCGGCTCGGGGCGTGGCGGGATGACGAGGGTGAATTCACCCTGGGGCACCGAGAGCCGTGCGGCGATCTCGGATGGACGCCCCTCCATGGTTTCTTCGTGGAGTTTGGTCAGCTCTCGGAAGACAAGAATTGGGTATTCAACAAAACTACTGAGATCTTCCAGCGTCTGTCTGACGCGATGGGGCGCTTCGAAGCAGACGACGGCCCCGTGGTTGAGCACTGTGTTCGCCCACGAGAACCATTCTTTTCGGTCTTTTCCCTTAACGGGTGGAAATCCCAGAAACGAAAAGCCTGGCCGATCGAGGCCGGCTGCCGAGACGGCGGCGGCGACGGCGCTCGGCCCGGGGATGGCTTCGACCCGGATGCCGGCCCGCCGGGCCATCTGCACCAGCTCGGCCCCTGGGTCGGAAATGCCCGGGGTGCCGGCATCTGAGACCAGGGCAACTGATTGACCGGCAAGCAGTTGCTCGACCAGGCGCGGGGCGCGCGCGCCCTCGTTGTGCGCATGGCACGACACGAGCGGGGTCGTGATGCCAAAGTGCCGCAGCAGGTTGCCGCTACGCCGGGTGTCTTCGGCGGCCACCAGGTTGACCTGGCCGAGGACGCGGAGGGCTCGGACGGAGATATCGTCCAGATGCCCGATGGGCGTCGCGACGACAAAGAGCGTACCGGCCACGAAATTATTGTAACCTTGGGAGATGTCTGCGGTGAGACGCCGCGGACCGAGTCTGCTGTCTTCCACTCATGCATGCTGCGGAACCCCTGAGCCACTTCGTCGACGCCTACCTGACGTATCTCTACGAGGCATGCCCGACGCAGGCGACTTTTGACGGCGTTCACCTCAACGACGACCTCCTGGAAGACTACCGGCGGACCGCGATCGACCGCCATCTTGGAGCGCTGGCCGGGTTTGCCCGCCGGCTCGATGCCATTCCGGCCGAGGGACTGACGCCGGGCGAGCAGGCCGACCGCGCGATGGTCGAGGCCAACATCCGCTCGCGGCAGTTCGACCTCGAGGTCACCCGGGCCTGGGAAAAGAACCCCCATATCTACGCTGACCTGCTGGCCTCATCGCTGGCGGCGCAGGCCCTGTTCACCTACGCCCCCGAGGAAGACCGCGCGCGCCGGGTGCTGTCGAAGCTGCGGCAGGTGCCGCGGCTCATTCTGGCCGCACGCGAAAACGTCAAGGAACCGCCGTCGATCTTCGTGAAGATCGGCCTCGAAAGCTGGCGGGGTGTGCGGACATTTATCGACGCCGACATTCCCCGGGCCTTCTCGCGGGTCGACGACCTGCACCTGCTGGCCGACCTGGCCGATGCCTCGACCGAGGCCGTGCAGGCGGTCGACGAGTATGTGGCCTACCTCGAGAATGACCTGCGTCCGCGCGCCAAAGGCTCATTCCGGCTGGGACGCGACGTCTTCGAGCAGAAGCTCCGCCTGGACGAAGGCATCCAGCTGTCGTCCGACCGGCTGCTGACTATCGCCCTGCGCGAGCTGTCGCGGGTGCAGGACGAGTTCCGGCAGACGGCCGCCCGCATCGGCACCGGCGATCCCCTCGACATCTGGGCTCAGGTGCGGCAGCAGCATCCGGCCCCGGGGGCGCTCATTACGACCGCCCAGGAGCAGGTGGCCCAGCTGCGGGCCTTCCTGGCCAAGGGCTCGGTCGTCGACCTCCCCCAGGAAGACGATGTGGTGGTGGCCCCGACGCCCGATTTCCTGCGCTGGTCGTTTGCCAGCATGTGGACGCCCGGGCCGTTCGAAACGCGGATGTCTCGGGCCGTCTATTGCCTGACCGACGTCGAGCCCGGGTGGACCGACGAGCGGAAGGTCGAGCACCTGCGCGACTACAACATTCCGACCCTCTGGAACATCTCGATGCACGAGGTGTATCCGGGGCACTACCTGCACTTCCACCACCTGCGCCGCGCCTCGTCGAAGGTGCGCCGCTCGACGCTGCTGGCCCCGCTCTCCTACATCGAAGGGTGGGCCCACTACTGCGAAGAGATGATGCTCGAGGCGGGCTTCGGGCGTGGCGATCATGCGATGAAGCTGGGCCAGCTCGGCGAGGCCTTGGTGCGCCTGGCGCGATTTGTGGTGTGCCTCAAGCTGCACACCGACGACTGGTCGGTCGAGCAGGGGGTGCGGTTCTTCCGCGAAGAAGCCTACCTGGAAGAGGCGGCCGCCCGTCGCGAGGCGGAACGCGGCACGTTCGACCCGACCTATCTGGTGTATTCGGCGGGCAAGCTCATGCTGCAGAAGCTGCGCCGCGACTGGATGGACGAGCAGTCGGGCAAGCCCACGCTCAGGGCCTTCCACGACGCGTTCCTGTCGCAGGGCGCGGCCACGTTTCCCCAGCTGCGCCGCCTGATGCTGCAGCACGCCGACGGCGATCCTCTGGAGTAACCCGACATGCCGCTCTACGAATATCAGTGCGAAGCGTGTGGCCACCGCTTCGAGGTGATTCAGAAGTTTTCGGACGCGCCCCTGACGCAGTGCCCGACCTGCTCGGGGCCGGTGGCCAAGCTGCTGTCGTCGCCCGCGATTCAGTTCAAGGGGTCGGGCTGGTACATCACTGACTACGCCCGGTCGGGATCGTCCGGCGGCAACGTGGCACCCGGCAAGAATGAGTCAGGCGGATCGACCGGTGCGTCAGACAGCGCGACCGGCAGCACCTCGACCCCGGCGGCGCCTGCGGCCCCTGCAAAGACCGACGCCCCATCGAAGTAGGCGGGCCGGGCTATCGCCCGCCCGTTGTTCCGAGCGACGCCAGGTACTCGCGGAACGGACCCGCCAGCTCGGGCCGCTTGAGCGCAAAGTACACGACCGCCTTCAGGAACCCCAGCTTGTTGCCGGCATCATGCCGCACGCCGTCGATCTCGAAGGCGTACACGGGGCGCGTCTCGAGCAGGCGGCGCAACCCGTTGGTCAGCTGAATCTCGCCCGAGCGGTCGCGCGCTGTTTCATGCAGCGCCGGGAAGATGTCGGGCGTGAGAATGTAGCGGCCGATGATGGCCAGGTTCGAGGGCGCCTCGGCCCTGGGCGGCTTCTCGACCATGTGCCTGATGCGGTGCACGCCGCGCCCGAGCTCGGGGGCAGGCTCGACGTCGACAATGCCGTAACTCGAGACGCTCTCTTCCGGCACGCGCTCGACGGCGATGACCGGTGCGCCTGTCCGCTGGTAGATGTCGATCATCTGCCGCAGCCCCGCCGGCTCCGCATCAATCACATCGTCTGCCAGCACGACGGCGAACGGCTCGCCGGCCACGAGGTCTTCGGTGACGAGCACGGCATGGCCCAGACCGAGCGGTTCGCCCTGGCGCACATAGGCGACGTTGATGAGGTTCGAGATCGCCCGCACTTCCTCGAGCAGCTCGGTCTTGCCGCGGGTTTCGAGAAACGACTCGAGCTCGGCCGACACGTCGAAGTGGTCTTCGATGGCGTTCTTGCCCCGGCCGGTGACGAGGATGATGTTGGTGAGGCCCGAGGCCACGGCCTCCTCGACGCCGTACTGGATGACGGGCTTGTCGACGAGCGTGAGCATTTCCTTGGGCTGGGCCTTGGTGGCCGGCAGGAACCGGGTGCCGAGGCCGGCGGCGGGAAACACGGCCTTCCGAACGGGCGGATGCATCAGCACTAGAATAAGACACCTGAATCATGCTTGACCCGACATTCGTCCGCGACCATCTGGACCATGTGCGCGCCGGCCTTGCGGCGCGGGGCATGGATGCCAGCCGTGAACTCGACACGCTTGCCGCCCTCGATCAGCGCCGGCGGCAGATGATTCCGCAGGTGGAAGGCCTGAAGCGCGAACAGAACGCCTCGGGCGAGGCCGTCGCGCGGGCCAAGAAGGCCGGCGAGGATGTGTCGCACATCTTCGAGGCCAACAAGCAGCGCGGCCAGACGATCAAGGGCCTGGAGGCCGAGCTCGAGACGATCGAGCACGAGCGGCAGGCCATCCTCGACATCCTGCCGAACCTGCCCCACGCGTCGGTGCCGGTCGGCCGCAGTGCCGCCGACAACGTCGAGGTGCGGGCCTGGGGCGAGCGCCGCGTGTTCGACTTTACGCCGAAGGCGCACTGGGACAGCGGCCCCGAGCTCGGCATCATCGACTTCGAGCGGGCGACCCGTGTGTCGGGTTCGCGGTTTGCGTTCCTGATGGGCGACGGGGCGAAGCTCGAGCGGGCGCTCATCAACTTCATGCTCGAGCTGCACTCGACCCACCACGGCTACACCGAGGTCGAGCCGCCGTTCCTCGTGTCGGGCAGCACGCTGTACGGCACGGGCCAGCTGCCGAAGTTCGGGCCTGACCTCTTCAAGATTGCGGGCGAGTGGGACCTGTATTTGATTCCCACGGCCGAGGTGCCGGTGACGAACCTCTACCGTGGTGAGATTCTGGACGGCCGCCAGCTGCCGCTGAAGTACACCGCCTACACGCCGTGTTTCCGCAGCGAGGCCGGCTCGTATGGCTCTGATGTGCGCGGCCTGATTCGTCAGCACCAGTTCGACAAGGTCGAGCTGGTGAAGTTCGCCACGCCTGACACCTCGTACGACGAACTCGAGTCGCTCACCGCCAACGCCGAACGCGTGCTGCAGCTGCTGCAGCTGCCCTACCGGACGATGGCGCTGTGTACGGGGGATATGGGCTTTTCGGCCTCGAAGACATACGACATCGAAGTGTGGCTGCCCAGCCAGCAGACCTACCGCGAGATTTCGTCGTGCTCGAACTGCGAGGCGTTCCAGGCGCGCCGGGCGAACATCCGCTTCCGTCCCGACGGCACGGGCAAGGCCGAGTATGTGCACACGCTGAACGGATCGGGACTGGCCGTGGGCCGCACGCTCATCGCCGTGCTCGAGAACTATCAGCAGGCCGACGGCACGGTGGTGGTGCCCGAGGCGCTGCGCCCCTACATGGGCGGGCGCACGGTCATCGGCACGCCGCGGGCCTAGGTCGACCGGTGCCGCGCCGCGGGGGTGCACGCCGGCGGGCGCGATGATGCGATAATCAGGGGCACGCGGAGGGATGGCGGAGCGGTCGATCGCGGCGGTCTTGAAAACCGTTGTACCGGAAACGGTACCGGGGGTTCGAATCCCTCTCCCTCCGCCAGCATCCATGGGGCGGCTCACACGCAGGCTCAGGTTCACATGCGCGCATCACGTTGGCCGACCGTCGCGTGCGTTCTTGCGGGGTGGCTCGTGATGAGCGCGACAGGCGCCATCGGCGCCACGCAGGGGCCCGCGGATCCCGTCGCTGCCGCCCGTGCCCTCATCGCGCCCACCGGCACGCTGCGCGTGGGCGTCAATTTCGGCAATGCGCTCTTCACCACACGCGATCCGGCCACCGGCGCGCCGCGAGGCGTCGGCATAGACCTCGTGGCAGCCCTTGGGCAGCGCCTCGGCGTGGCGGTCACGCATGTCATGCACGCCACGCCTGGTGATGTGGCGGCCAGCGCCGGCAGCGGCACGTGGGACGTGGCCATCCTGGCCATCGAACCGGCCCGCGCCGATGTCGTGACCTTTTCATCGCCGATGACCGAGATTGAGGCCACCTATGTCGTCGCGCGAGGCTCGGTGATTGCCGCGGTGGCCGATGTCGACCGGCCCGGGCGCCGCGTGGCGGCGGCCCCGCGCACCGGCTATGAGCTGTTCCTGACACGCACCCTGCAGCAGGCGACCCTGCTGCGCCCGGCGACCAGCGAGGCCTCGATGGACCTGCTGCGCAAAGGCGAGGTCGATGCCGTGGCCGGGCTCGCCCCTACGCTGCACGAGGCCTACGATCGCTCGCCCGACGTGCGCGTGCTCGATGGCGGATTCACGACCGTGAATCACGGACTCGCGGTGCCGAAGGGCCGCCCTGCGGGAGCCGCTGCGGCCGTTGACCTGTTTGTCCGCGACATGGTGGCGACCGGTGCGCTGGCCGACCTCATTGCCAGCCACGGCGTGCAGGGCCTTCGGGCGGTGCGGCCCGCGGCTGACCACTGACGCTGCGTCACTGGGCGGGGCTGCGCACGACGCCCAACCGGGCTCCGTCACTCCCTGTATCTGCGCACCCACCAGATATCTCCCGCCGCTCGGGATCCTTCACACGCGCCGCATCAGGTCCCGATCGATCGCCGCCGCCGCCCTTCGTCCATCGTCAATCGCCCAGACGATGAGCGAGGCGCCGCGCTGCATGTCGCCGGCGACATAAATGCCGGGCATCGAGGTGCGCCACTCGTCGTCTCGTGCGATGGTGCCCGTGGCAGTGCGGGTCACACCGAGTGCGTCGACCAGCGCCGAACCAGTGGGGCCGCTGAAGCCGAGCGCCAGAATCACGAGGTCGGCGGGAATGTCATGCGCGCTGTCGGGACGCGCGGCAAAGGCGCCAGGCTGGCCACCCGGAACAGACTCGAGCTGCTGCGCGCGCAGGGCGCGCACATGTCCTGCGTCATCAGTGAGAAAGGCAGTCGTGTCGATGGCGTAGGTGCGCGTGCCGCCCTCCTCGTGTGCCGTCGACGTGCGGAACACATGAGGCCAGAGCGGCCAGGGATTGTCGGCAGCGCGGCTGGCCGGTGGCATCGGCATGCGCTCGAGCTGCGTCACCGACGCGGCGCCCTGCCGGTGTGCCGTGCCGACGCAGTCGGCTCCGGTGTCGCCTCCGCCGATGATGACCACATGACGACCCGCCGCTGACAGCGATGGTTCGGCGGCGAGGTCCGGCGACTCGCAGCGCTCGTTCTGCGCCGTAAGGTACGTCATGGCCTGCACGATGCCGGTGGCGTGGCGCCCTGGCAGCGGAAGATCGCGTGGCTGCTCGGCGCCGCCGGCCAGCAGCACGGCGTCGTAGTGATGCTGCAGGTCGGTGACCGGCAGGTCGACGCCGACATTCACACCTGCGCGGAAGACCACGCCTTCTTCCTCGAGCAGCGCGAGCCTCCGGTCGAGCAGGCGCTTCTCGAGCTTGAACTCGGGAATGCCGTACCGCAGCAGCCCGCCGATGCGATCGGCCTTCTCGAAGACGGTCACGGTGTGTCCGGCCCGATTCAGCTGCGCGGCCGCGGCCAGGCCCGCAGGCCCTGATCCGACGATGGCGACGCGCTTCCATGTGCGCCGCACCGGCGGCTCGGGGACGATCCACCCTTCGGCAAATCCCCGATCGACGATGGCGAGTTCGACCGATTTGATCGAGACCGGGTCAGCGTTGAGCCCGAGCACGCAGGCGCCCTCGCAGGGGGCGGGGCACAGCATCCCGGTGAACTCGGGAAAGTTGTTGGTGGCATGCAGGCGGTCGAGCGCGGCCCGCCACTGATCGCGATAGACGAGATCGTTCCAGTCGGGAATGAGATTGCCGAGCGGGCAGCCCTGGTGACAGAACGGGATGCCGCAGTCCATGCAGCGCGCGGCCTGGCGCGTGAGCTCGGCCGGTGCATGCGGCGCGTACACGTGACGGTAGTCGCCCACACGTTCGGCGACCGGGCGCGTGGGTTGCGAGACGCGGATGAATTCGATGAAGCCGGTCGGTTTTCCCATGAGCTGCTCCAGGTCAGGCGCTGAGGCGCGCGTCATCGGCCGCTGCCACGGAGCGGCGTGCCTTGAACTCGCGGGGGATGACCAGCACGAAGTGCGAGAGAGTCACTGGCCAGTCGTGCAGCAGACGACCGGCGAGGGCACTGCCCGTCAGGGTGTGATGGGCGGTGACCAGCTGCGTGAGCGTTTCGAGATCGTCTGGAGACGACACCGGCTCGAGCTCGACCAATTCGTGATTGCATCGCGCCGTGAGGGCGCGTGCGGGATCGTAGACAAAGGCGACGCCGCCGCTCATGCCTGCGGCAAAGTTGCGACCGGTGGGACCGAGCACCACCACTGCACCGCCCGTCATGTACTCGCAGCCGTGATCGCCGACGCCTTCGACGACCGCGTGAGCGCCGCTGTTGCGCACGGCAAAGCGTTCGCCGGCGAGACCGCGGATAAAGGCCCGGCCGCTGGTGGCGCCGTAGAGCGCAACGTTGCCGATGATGACGTTGTCTTCCGCCGGCGTCGTGGCCCGGGGCGACGGCGCCACGATGATCTGCCCGCCCGACAGTCCCTTGCCGACAAAGTCATTGGCATCGCCTTCGAGGGCGAGGGTGATGCCGTGCGGCAGGAACGCCCCGAAGCTCTGACCCGCGGTGCCTGACAGCCGGATATCGATGGTGCCTTCAGGCAGGCCCTGTGCGCCATGGCGGCGGGTGACCTCATAGCCAAGACGCGTGCCGGTGGTGCGGTCGGTGTTGCGAATGGTGTCGCGCAGCACGACCGCCGTGCCGTGCTCGAGCGCAGGGCCCGCGCCTGCCACGAGGCGGGCGTCGAGGGCGCCCATGGTGTGCAGCGGACGCGCGGCCGTGGTCCCGACGCGCGCGTGCCGCGGACCCTCGACGCGATGCAGCAGCGGCGAGAGATCGAGATGCGCCGCCTTCCAGTGCGATTCGTCCGGCACATGCCGCAGACAGTCGGTGCGGCCGATCATCTCGTCGAGCGAGCGGAACCCGAGCGCCGCCATGCCCTCGCGGACCTCCTCGGCGATGAACCGGAAGAACGTCTGGACCAGCTCTGGCGTGCCGGTGAACTTGCGGCGCAGCTCGGGATCCTGCGTGGCGATGCCGACGGGGCAGGTGTTGAGATGGCAGACACGCATCATCACGCAGCCCATGACGACGAGCGGCGCGGTGGCGAAGCCAAACTCTTCGGCACCGAGCAGCGCGGCAATCAGCACGTCGCGGCCCGTCTTGAGCTGTCCGTCGACCTGCAGCGTCACGCGGTCGCGCAGGCCGTTGAGCATCAGCACCTGCTGGGCCTCGGCGAGGCCGAGCTCCCACGGCACACCGGCATGCTTGAGGCTGGTGAGCGGCGCGGCGCCCGTGCCGCCGTCATGGCCCGAGATCAGGATGACGTCAGCGTGCGCCTTGGCCACACCGGCTGCGACCGTGCCGATGCCCGACTGTGCCACGAGCTTGACGTGGATGCGGGCGCGCGGGTTTGCCTGCTGGAGATCGGCAATCAGCTGCGCGAGGTCTTCAATCGAGTAAATGTCGTGATGCGGGGGCGGCGAGATGAGGCCAACGCCCGGTGTCGAGTGACGGACGCGCGCGACCCAGGGATAGACCTTGTGGCCGGGGAGCTGTCCGCCCTCACCGGGCTTGGCCCCCTGCGCCATCTTGATCTGGATGTCGTCGGCATGCACGAGATAGTCGCTGGTCACCCCGAAGCGTCCGGACGCCACCTGCCTGATGCGGCTTCGGCGCGAATCACCGCTGTCATCCGGCCGGTTGCGCGCGGCATCCTCGCCGCCCTCGCCCGAATTCGATCGCGCGCCCATGCGGTTCATGGCGATGGCGAGCGTCTCGTGCGCTTCCTGGCTGATCGACCCGAACGACATCGCGCCTGTCGAGAACCGGTGCAGCAGCGCGTCGACCGGCTCGACTTCGTCGAGGGGCACGGGAGGGCCGGCTGGCACCGGCGCCAGCAGGCTGCGCAGCGTGCTGCGCGAGCGCTCCTGGCTGTCGATGCGGCGCGTGTAGTCACGGAAGATGTCGTACTGGCCCGTGCGCGTGGCGTGCTGCAGCCGGAAGACCGTCTCGGGGTTGAACAGGTGCGGTTCGCCGTCGCGCCGCCACTGATACTCGCCGCCGCTGTCGAGCTCGGTGTGTGCGTCGTGTGCAGGCCCGAATGCTCGCGCATGGCGCCGACGGACTTCCTCGGCCACGACGTCGAGGTCTGCACCGCCAAGGTGCGAGGTGGTGCCGGTGAAATACGTGTCGACTAGTGACTGGTCGAGGCCGATGGCCTCGAAGATCTGGGCCCCGCAGTAGCTCTGCAGCGTCGAGATGCCCATCTTCGACATCACCTTCAGCACGCCCTTGTTCAGGGCCTTGATGTAGCGCGCCATGGCCTCCTCATCGGAGAGCCCCGGCAGCAGGCCCTGCCGGCGCAGGTCGTGCAGCGACTCGAAGGCGAGGTAGGGATTCACGGCGCCGGCGCCGTAGCCCATCAGCAGGGCGATGTGGTGCACCTCGCGCGCCTCGCCGGTCTCGATGACGAGGCCGCACTGCGTGCGCGTGCCCTCGCGCACCAGGTGGTGGTGAACACCCGCCACGGCCAGCATGCTGGGAATGGGCGCATGCCGCG
>Ga0315902_10001066_pt1 | contig 44605 bp, 45 predicted proteins | sample LakEriMetagenome_9_FD_203523 | JGI IMG/M metagenome (GOLD analysis project Ga0315902, IMG submission 203523) | Freshwater fungal communities from buoy surface, Lake Erie, Ohio, United States - Buoy 12 MA117 | ecosystem: Environmental > Aquatic > Freshwater > Lake > Lake biofilm | place: USA...
GCGGCGGCCGCGTGGCGTTCGTCGGCAACAAGGGCGGCTACGGCAAGGTGGTCGAACTCACGCATCCCGGCGGGGTGCGCACGGTGTACGGGCATCTGTCGGCGTTCGCGCGCGGGCTGCGCCCCGGCCAGTCCGTCGCCCAGGGCCAGTTGATCGGCAAGGTCGGCATGACCGGGCTCGCCACCGGGCCGCACCTGCACTACGAGTTCCTTTTGAACGGCGTGCACAAGGATCCGCAGAAGGTGCCGCTGCCCAAGGCCGAGCCGGTGCCGGCCTCGGAGAGGACCGCGTTCGACGCGCATGCGGCGTCGTTGTCGGCACGCCTCGCGTCCGGCTCGCCGACCGGCACCCCGGTCGGGCCGCCGGTCGCCGCCGACCGCGGACCGCGGCTGTAACACAGCCCGCCTCTGCGGCATGCTTTACTGGTCGTCCCGGCCACCGACCGTCCGTCGCCTGTCGATACCGCACAGCCCGCCATGCCGCGCCGCACCCGAACACGCCCCCGCCCCAAATCCGCCGGCTCACGGTCGAAGCCTGCGCCCAAGCGCAAAGCGATCCGTCGCACCTCTGCGCCGGTCCGCCGCGGCGGGTCACCGCAGGCGTCCCAGGGGAGGTTGATCAACCGCGAGCTCTCGCAGCTCGAGTTCAACCAGCGCGTGCTCGCCCAGGCCCAGGACCCCTCCGTGCCGCTGCTCGAGCGGCTGCGATTCCTCTGCATCTCCTCGAGCAACCTCGACGAATTCTTCGAGATCCGCGTCGCCGGCATCAAGCAGCTGCTGGAGGACTCGCCGCGCTCGCAGAGCCCCGACGGGGCGACCCCGGCGCAGCAGCTCGCCGCGATCCACGCCCGCGCGACGCGGCTGGTCGCCGAGCAGTACGCCTGCCTCAACCGCGTGCTGCTGCCGGCGCTCGCCAAAGCCGGCATCGTGCTGCTGCGCCGCGACCAGCTCGATGCCGACGCGCGCGCCTGGCTCGCCGGCTATTTCGAGCGCGAGATCGAACCCGTGCTCTCGCCGCTCGCGCTCGACCCCTCGCGCCCCTTCCCGCGCATCCAGAACAAGAGCCTCAACTTCGTGGTGCGCATCGAGGGCGAGGACGCCTACGGCCGCGAGGCGACGCTCGCCATCGTGCAGGCGCCGCGTTCGCTGCCGCGTGTCGTGCCGCTGCCGTCCGGCGACGGGACCGCGCAGCGCTTCGTGCTGCTCTCCACCGTCATCGAGGAATCCGTGCCGCGGCTCTTCGAGGGCATGCGGGTGCTCGCCTGCCATCCCTTCCGGCTGACGCGCGACAGCGATCTGTTCGTCGATGAAGAGGAGGTCGAGGACCTGCGCCGCGCGTTGGAGGGCGAACTCGCACAGCGCCGTTACGGCTCGGCGGTGCGGCTCGAGGTCGCCACGGATTGCCCGCGCGACCTCGTGGCGTTCCTCGCCGAGCATTTCGCGGTCGGCACGAGCGACATCTACCGCGTGCCACCGCCGGTGAACCTGCACCGTCTGTCCGCGCTGCACGATCTCGCGCAGCGGCCCGACCTCAAATACCCGCCGTTCTCGCCCAGCCTGCCGCGCCGGCTCGCCGACGGCGCCGACATGTTCACCGCCATCCGCCAGTCCGACCTGCTGCTGCACCACCCGTACCAGTCGTTCGCGCCGGTGGTCGATTTCCTGCGCCAGGCGGCCGCGGACCCCGCGGTGCTCGCGATCAAGCAGACGCTCTACCGCACCGGCGGCGACTCGGCGGTGGTCGACGCGCTGGTCGCCGCCGCGCACGCCGGCAAGGATGTGACCGTGGTCATCGAGCTGCGCGCGCGTTTCGACGAGCAGGCCAACATCGAGCTGTCCGACCGGCTGCAGGAGGCGGGCGCGCATGTCATGTACGGCGTGGTCGGCTACAAGACCCACGCCAAGCTGGCGATGGTGGTGCGGCGCGAGGAGGACGGCATCCGCCGCTACTGCCATCTCGGCACCGGCAACTACCACTCGCGCACGGCGCGCGCCTACACCGACTACGGGCTGCTCACCTGCGACCCCGTGATCGGCCAGGACGTTCACGAGGTGTTCCTGCAGCTGACCAGCCTGACGCGCTCGCCGCGGCTCGCCTGCCTGCTGCAATCGCCCTTCGAGCTGCAGCGCGCGATGGTCGCGAAGCTCGAGCGCGAGATGGCGCACGCCGCCGCCGGACGGCCGGCGCGCGTGATCCTCAAGATGAACGCGCTCGTCGAGCCGCAGTCGATCGCCGCGATCTGCCGCGCTTCGCAGGCGGGCGTCGAGGTGGACCTGATCGTGCGCGGCGTCTGCGCGCTGCGTCCCGGCGTGCCGGGCTACTCCGAACGGGTACGGGTGCGCTCGGTGGTCGGGCGCTTCCTCGAGCATTCGCGGGTGTTCTGGTTCGCCAACGGCGGCGATCCCGAGATCTTCTGCAGCAGCGCCGACTGGATGGACCGCAACTTCTTCCGGCGCGTCGAGATCGCCTTCCCCATCCGCCGCGGCAAGTACCGCGAGCGCATCCTGCGCGACCTCGAGACCTACCTGAGCGACGACACGCAGTCCTGGACGCTCGACGCCCGCGGCCGCTACGCGCGCGCGCCGCGTCGACAGGCGCCGCCGCGCTGCGCACAGCTCGAGCTGCTCGCCGCCTACACCGCCGGCAGACCCCTCGAGGAGTAGACCCGCAGCCGCAGACCGGCGGCGGCGAGGAGGTCGATCTCCTGGCTCAGGTCGGCGACCGTCAACGGATGCGCGCGCAGCCAACGCACCGGGAAGCGGATCTCGAGCGCGCGCCCGCGCAGCGTGAGCGTGATGTCCGGCAGCGGCGCACGGCCCCGCCCGCGGTGCAGCAGCACCGCGAGACGCAGCAGCACCGTCAGGTTGAGGATGCGACGGTCCCAGGGCGGCAGCAGCCGCTCCACGCCCTCGGTGGAGAGCTTGCGGCGATGACCGCCGACCAGGCGCGCGAGCAGCCGCTGCTCCTCGCGCGGGAAACCCGGCATGTCGGCGTGCTCGAGCAGATAGGCGCCGTGCTGGTGGTAGCGCGAGTGCGCCACATCCAGGCCGATCTCGTGCAGCCGTGCGGCCCATGCCAGCAGCTGCGGGGCGAGCGGATCCTCGAGCTGCCCGTCCTCATCGACCTGCGCGAGCAGCGCGAGCGCCGTGCGTTCGACGCGCTCGGCCTGCGCGAGGTCGACATGGTAGCGCGCCTGCATCGCGCGCACCGTGCGCTCGCGCGCATCCTCGTGGGTCAGGCGGCCGACGAGGTCGTGCAGCAGACCGTCGCGCATCGCGCCCTCGGCCACCTCCATGCGATCGATGCCGAGCACCTCGAACACCTCGGCGAGTATGGCGAGCCCGCCGGGGAACACCGCTCGCCGCTCGTCGTCGATGGCGGCGAGCGCGATCTCGCGCACATCGCCCGCGCGCAGCACGATCCCGATCACCGCTTCGAGACCCTCGGCCGTGATGGCGGTCGCCGACGGATCGAGCTCGCGCACCGCCTCCGCGATGGCCTTCACAGACCCCGAGCTGCCGAGCGCCCGCTGCCAGCCGATCCTGTGGAACGATTCCTCGATGGGCTCGAGTTCGCCGCGCGCGGCGACCCGCGCGCGCGCGAGCCGCTTGGCGGAGATCTTGCCGCCTGCGAAGTGCCGCTCGCTGAGCGAGACGCAACCGAGGTCGGTGCTGGCGAGCCGCAGCGGCGTGAGCCCCTCGCCGATGATGAGCTCGGTGCTGCCGCCGCCGATGTCGACCACCAGACGCCGGCCATCCGCCGCGGGCGAGGTGTGCGCCACGCCGGAGTAGATGAGCCGCGCCTCCTCCATGCCCGAGACGATCTCGATGGGGTGGCCGAGCGCGGTGCGGGCGCGCTCGAGGAAGGATTGCTTGCGGTGCGCCTGCCGCAGCGCATTGGTGCCGACCACGCGCACCTTGTCCGCGTGCATGTCGCGCAGCCGTTGGCCGAAGCGCTCGAGGCATGCCAAGGCACGCGCGGCGACCTCGCGGTCGAGACGGCCTTCGGCGTCGATGCCGGAACCGAGCCGCACCATCTCCCGCAGGCGGTCGACGACGACCAGCTGGCCGTGCGTGTGGCGCGCGACGACGAGATGGAAGCTGTTGGAGCCGAGGTCGACGGCCGCGAGCAGTTCGGGGGCGGGTCTCGGGGAAGCGCGCGTCACGAAACGCCAGCGGTTCTGGCGTGCGCCGTCAGGCGGAGAACGAGGACCCGCAGCCGCAGGTCGTGGTGGCGTTCGGGTTGCGGATGACGAACTGCGCGCCGTCCAGCCCCTCGCGGTAGTCGATCTCGGCGCCGCTGAGGTACTGCAGGCTCATCGGGTCTACGAGGAGCTTCACGCCATGGTTCTCCACCATGGTGTCGCCGTCCTGCTGCTGCTCGTCGAATTCGAAGCCGTACTGCATGCCCGAGCAGCCGCCGCCCTGCACGAACACGCGCAGCATGAGCTTCGGGTTGCCCTCGCCCTCGATGAGCGAGCCGACCTTACGGGCCGCAGAGTCGGTGAAGACGAGCGCGGGCGGCAGGTCGAGCGGGAGGTCGTCGGTGACGGCGTTCATGGCGGTATGTTACGGCTCGGGGTGAGTCAGCGTCAAAACGCCTGCAGCCGGCGCTGCGGCGGCCGGCGCTGCGATGGCCGGCGATGCGGTAGCCGGCGCTGCAGCGCCCCCCGGCACGAGCTTGCCGTCGACGCGTGCGCCGAGGGTCATCTCGATGGCGCCGTAATGCACATCGCCGGTGATGCGCGCCGTCGCACCGAGCACCACGCGCTCATGGCCGTGGACATCGCCCTTCACGGCGCCGTGGATGACGACCTGCTGCGCCTCCACACGCCCCTCGACGCTGCCCTGTTCGCCGATCCAGAGCGTGGCCTCGGCGCCGCCCGCGGACGGATGCACACGGCCGACGATGCGGCCGTCGATATGCAGCCCGCCGGCGAACGCGAGGTCGCCCTGCAGCACGGTCTGTGGGCCGACCAGGGTGTCGATGCGTCCGGGCACGGACGGTTTGCGTCGCGAGAACATGTGGCTATCCCCTCAATCGAACTCAGGACGATCCATCGACCGCCCACAGCAGGGTACGCGTGACCGGCGCGGCGCCGCGCTCGGCGGGACGCACCTCGACCAGCACGCGCTCGGGCTGGAAGCCTGTCGGCAGCACGAGCTCCTGTTCGAGATTCTCGAAGTACAGGAAGCGGTAGGTCAACTGTGCGGCGCGCGAGGGACTGGCCTCGCGCAGCTCGAGCCGCGCCGGACGCCCGTTGCGCCGCCCTTCGACGGTGATCCGCACCGACCCCGTCACCTCGCGCTCGGGACGCCCCGGCCGGGCGAGCGCGATGCGCAACAGATACCTGCCCGGCGTCTGCGTCGGCGTCACCCGCAGCTCGCGGATGGCCACCGTGGGGGCGGGCGCCGCGCCGCCGGTCACCACGCCGCGCAGGAAATCGAGCTGCTGGCTCTGGCGCGCCACCTCGGCCTGCAGCTCACCGATGGTCTTGGAGACCTCCTGACGCTCGCGGTCCTGCGCGGCTTTCAATGTGTCGAGCTCCGCGACCTCGAGGCGCAGTTCCGCGATGGTGGCGTCGCGCTCGCCGAGCGTCGCCTGCAACGCGGCCTGGGCATCGAGCGCGCGGCGCGCGTCGAAGCCGGCATGCCAACGCCCGAAGGCATACAGCGCCGCCAGGAAGACGAGCAGCGCAGCGGCGATGAGCGCCATGCCGGGCCGGCTCGCGAGCCACGCCGGGCCGCGCAGCACGAGCAGCTGGGTGCGCGTCACCCGCCCGTCTCCCACCAGTCCGGATAGGCGGGCAGGCCGTTCGGCAGCGCCGCGCGACCGAGTTCGTGCAGGGCGCGGGAATAGATGGGACGCTTGAAGTGGATGACCTCGCGCACCGGCTCCCAATAATCCGCCCAGCGCCAGCCCGAGAACTCGGGCTCACCCGTCAGGTCGAACCGGAAGCGCGGCTCGGACTCGCGGCTGCGCAGCAGGTACCAGCGCTGTTTCTGGCCGATGCAGAGCGGGGTCTGGTCGCGGCGCACGAACTTCGCCGGCAGGCGATAGCGCATCCAGCGGCGGGTCACGGCCAGCACCTCCACATCGTCCGGGCCGAGACCTATCTCTTCGTTCAGTTCGCGGTACATCGCCTGTTCGAGGCTCTCGCCGACCCGCATGCCGCCCTGCGGGAACTGCCAGCCCTTGCCGCCCGCGCGACGCCCCAGGAACACGCGGCCGTCGTCCTGCGCCAGCACGATGCCGACGTTGGCGCGGAACCCGTCGTCGTCGATGAGGTCGTGCACGGCGTCTCAGGCGCGCGGCGGCTGCTGCGCGCGTCGGTCCTCGAGGTACTCGCGGCCCTGCACCATCAGGCGCGTGAACGCGTCCTTGTCCTGCGCCAGCACGGCGCGGCGCAGCGACTCGACGGCGCGCGCCAGCGCCTCCAGCGACTCGGCGCCGTAATCATTGAGGCTCTGGATCTCGTAGTAGAGCTCGGGGCTCTCCTGCGCGACGCGCGACGCGACATCGAGCTGCGCATCGAAGGTGGTGCTCGAGAGCCGTGCGAGCCGCGGCGCCGCCTCACCGCTACCGGCGAGCGCGGTGAAGAACGAGATGTTGAGCGCGTGCGAGAGCCCGAGCACATAGGCGATGAGCCGGTCGTGGTCGTCGAGCGACATGACGGCCTGCTCGACCATGGTCGGCGCGAACAGGTCGCGCGCCGCCTGCAGCGCCTCGGCATGGCCGAGGTCGACGAACACCACATGCCGCCCGGAGAGCAGCTCGGTGTCGGGCCCGAACATCGGATGCACCGAGGTGACACGGCAGCCGTGCGACTTGAGCGCCATGAGCCCGCCGCGCAGCGGCGACTTGAGCGATCCCAGGTCGAAGATGACGCCCGTCGGCCGACGCAGCGCGAGCTCGCGCAGCACCGCATCGGTATGGCCGAGCGGCGTGGCGACGACGATGAAGTCATGGTCGAGGGGTGAATCGGCGAGCGCAGCGAGCCGTGTCGCCCCGGGCGGCGCACCGGCGGGGTCGCAGACCTCGACCGCGAAACCCTGCGACAGCAGGAAGTCGGCGAACCAACGGCCCATCTTGCCCGCGCCGCCGATGACCAGCGCGCGGCGCCCGCTGCCGTGCCCCTGCGCCGCGACGCTCGCCTGCTCTTGGGTGGTGAGCGAGCTGCGGATCAGCATGCGCATCAGGTCCTCGGCCACCTGCGGCGGCACGCCCTGCCGCTCGGCCTCGGCGCGCGCGCCGAGGATCACCTCGCGCTCGCGACCGTAATCGCGGGTCGGATGGCCGGTGCTGCGCTTGACGCGCGCGATCTCGCGGCTGGTGCGTTGACGGTCGGCGATGAGCTCGATCAGGCGGGCGTCGAGGTCGTCGAGGTGCTTGCGGAGTTCGTCGAGGCTGGACATGGGACTGCGGGCCGGGGGCTGCGCGGAGGTGCGTCCGCCCGCGTACTATAGGCGCATGCCCCTGCCCGCCCAACTGCTCGCCGACCCGCTGCCCGCCGAACCGCTCGCGCTCGCCGCAGAGTGGCTCGCGCTCGCCCGGCATCGCGCCGACCAACCGAACCCCAACGCCATGGTGGTCGCCACCGTCGGCCCCGACGGCCAGCCGTCGGCACGCGTGGTGCTCTGCAAGGAGATCGTGGTCGACCCCGGCTACATCTGTTTCTTCACCAACTACCTCTCGCGCAAGGGCCGAGAGCTCGAGGCGCACCCGCGCGTCGCGATCGTGATGCACTGGGACCACCTGCATCGGCAGGTGCGCATCGAGGGCCGCGCGGTCCGCGCCCCCGCGGCGGAGAGCGACGCCTACTTCCGCACCCGTCCCTGGCAACGGCGCATCGGCGCCTGGGCGAGCGCGCAGAGCGAACCGGTGGCCTCGCGCGCGGCGCTGCAGGCCGCTGTCGTCGAGACCGCGACACGATTCGGCACCCCGGTGCCGGGCCCGGAGGACGACCCGGCGCAGGCGGGCGCGGGTGAACACATCCCGCGGCCACCGCACTGGGGCGGGTATCACGTGTACGCGGAGGCGGTGGAGCTGTGGCTCGAGGGCGAGTCCCGCATCCACGACCGCGCGCGCTGGACACGCACGCTGCGCTGGCCTGAGCGGGCGTCAGCGACCGACGAGAGCGCGCGGCCCATCATCGCCGGCGCCTGGCAGGCGACGCGCCTGCAGCCCTAGCCGCGCGGCGAGCCGCGCAGGTCCGGAGTCAACCGCTCAGCCTCGCGAGCACGGCCTCGTGCAGCAGGCCGTTGGTGGCGAGCACCGTCGTGGTGTCGAGCGTGAGCGGCGCGCCATCGAGGTCCGTGAAGCGGCCGCCCGCCTCCTCGACGATCACCGACAGCGCGGCGATGTCGAGGATGTTGACGTCGGACTCGAGCACGGCATCGAGCGCGCCGCGCGCGAGCAGGTGGTAGTGCACGAAGTCGCCGTAGCCGCGCAGCCGGTCGACCTCGCCCACCAGACGACCGAAGCGTGACCAGCCCGGCCCTGCGGCCAAGGTCTTGAGGTTGCCCGTCGAGAGGATCGCGCGGTCGAGCGTCGCGACGGCGCTGACGCCGATGCGCCGGCCATCCAGGAACGCGCCCTGCCCGCGCTCGGCCCAGGCGAGCTCGCCGTAGGCCGGCGCTGCCGACACGCCGAGCACGATGCGACCACCGCGCCACAGCGCGATCTGCGTCGAGAAGAACGGCGTGTCGCGCACGAACGACTTGGTGCCGTCGATCGGGTCGACGAGCCACAGGCTCTCGGCGTCCATCGCGTGACGGCCGGTCTCCTCGCCGTAGAAGCCGTGCCCCGGGAAGCGCCGCTCGAGCACGCCGCGGATCGCTTCCTCGGCACGCACATCGGCCTCGGTGACGGGCGAGCGGTCGGCCTTGACCGTGACGGTGAGGTTCTTGCGGTAGAGCTCGCGCACGACCTGCGTGGCGGCCTCGGCGGCCTCGAGCGCGGCTTGCAGTTCTGCGGACGGCACGAAATCGGCCTCGGCGACGGGGGTCGGGATGCTATCTTAAACCCCATGGGAAACCGCTTGAGCAAGATCTACACGCGCACCGGCGACGAAGGCACGACCGGCCTCGGCGACGGCACGCGCGTACCGAAGGACACGGCGCGCGTCGAGGCCTACGGCACGGTCGACGAGGCCAACAGCGCGATCGGCGTGGTGCTCGCGGTGCCGGGTCTGCCCGATGCGGTGCGCCGCTGCCTGGTCGCGGTGCAGCACGACCTCTTCGACCTCGGCGGCGAGCTCTGCATCCCGGGGATGACGCTGGTCAGCGACGCACAGGTCGAGCGGCTCGAGCAGGAGCTCGACGCCTTCAACGACCCGCTGCCGCCGCTCAAGGATTTCATCCTGCCGGGCGGCGGCCCGGCGGCGGCCGCCTGCCACCTCGCGCGCACCATCGTGCGCCGCGCGGAACGGCGGGTGTGGACGCTGTCCGCCCTCGAGGCGCAGGGTGCGCAGCCCATCTCGCCCGTCCCGGCGCGCTACCTCAACCGGCTCTCGGACCTGCTGTTCGTGGTGGCGCGCGTGCTCGCCCGCCACGAGAACGGCAGCGAGGTCATCTGGAAGCGCGAGCGCAGCTAGCGCTCCGCCACGACGCGCTCGTCGACCTCGCTGCGGATCAGCAGGCCCACCAGCAGCGCGACCACGATCGCGACCGCGAGCACCGTGAACGGCACCTGATAGCTGCCGTAGCGGTCGAAGAGCAGCCCGGTCACCCAGCTGCCGAGGCCGACGCCGATCGATTCCATCAGGCTGATGCTGCCGTTGATGCGGCCGATCTCGCGCAACCCGAAATTGTTGACGGCGAGCATGTTGTAGAGCGTGAAGAGACCGCCCCAGCCGAGCCCGATGATGACCGCCGAGGCCACCACCCACTCGCGCTCCATGCTGGCGAGCCCGATCATCCCCACCAGCATGATGACCTGGCAAGCGGTGAACACCTTGTGGCGGTCGATGTGGTCGGCGAGCCAGCCGATCGCGAACTTCGCGGTCATCGCCACCAGGCTGAACAGGAACATCATCTTGCCGGCGTCGGCCAGCGTGTAGGCGAAGCCCTTGTTGAGGTGCAGGACGAAGTGCTGCACGAAGCTGAAGATCGAGTAGTAGGCGAGGAATCCCGACACCGCGATCGCCCAGAAGGTGCGGGTGCGCAGCGCTTGCTTGAAGGTGAGCCCGTGCTGCTTGAGGTCGGCGACCGCCGCCGACTGCCCCACGGCGCGGTAGCCCGCCTGCGCCGGCGTACCCTTGATCGCGATGGCGACCAGCACCAGCAGCACGACCGGCATGGCCGCGTTCCAGGTGAAGGCCTGCCGCCAACCGAAGGCCTCGATGAGCGGCGGGTTGACGAGCGGGAACACCGCACTGCCGAGGCTGGTGCCGATGAGGGCGATGCCGATGGCGAGCCCGCGGTGCTTCACGAACCAGCTCGACACGAGGAAGATCACCGTCATCGAGCCGGCGGCCGAGAGCGCGAGCGCGAACAGCATGTGGATGGCGTAGAGCTGCCGCAGCGCATCGCCCGACCACGCACCGTAGAACTTCCAGAGGAAGACGAGCGCGAGCGCCGCCGCGACCGCGATCGCGGGGGTTCGGCCGAGCTGCGGCAGCAGGCTGCCGAGCGCGATCACCAGCACCGCCGCGAGCCCGAAGGCGCCGAGCGTCGCGATCAGCAGGATCACGGGCGGCGCCGCACCGTTCAGCAGCGCCGCGTAGCCGAGATAGCCGAGCGTCAACAGCGCGCAGCCGGTCATCAGCAGCCAGCGCGGATTGACCTTGTCGATGAGGATGCCGACGAACGGCGCCATGAGCGCGGTCAGCACGAACTTGATGGTGTCGGTGAACTTGAACGGGCCGCGGTCCCAGCCGAACTCGTCGAGCAGCGCCGAATCGAAGATGGTGACGCCCGTGGCCGTCATGCCGTTCGACAGGAACAGCGTGAGCATGCCCACGACGGCGACCAGCCACGGATACCAGGACGGCGCCTCACGCGGCGCGCTCTTGTCGTTCATCCGACCCCCCCCCGTTCAGACCCCGTCGCCCGGCGCGCGGCAGGATGCGATGCGCGCCCATTCGAAGGACGGCCCGGGATCGGTCTTGCGCCCGGGCGCGATATCACTATGCCCGACCACATGGCCGGCGGCGAGCGCCGGGTAGGTGGCCTGCAGCGCGCGCAGCAGCCCGCGCAGCGCCGCGTACTGGGCGGGCTCGTAGGGCGTCTCGTCCGTGCCCTCGAGCTCGATGCCCACCGAGAAGTCGTTGCAGACCGGACGGCCGCGCCATGACGACACCCCGGCATGCCAGGCCCGCTCATGGAAGGGCACGAACTGCACGACGACGCCGTCGCGCCGCACCAGCAGATGCGCCGAGACACGCAGCCCCGCGATGCCCTCGAAGAAGGGGTGCGCATCGGGCGGCAGGTCGCCGCAGAACAGCCGGTCGATCCACGGTCCGCCGAACTCGCCGGGCGGCAGGCTGATGCCGTGCACCACCACGAGTTCAGGGAGCTGTCCGGCCGGCCGGGCATCGCGGTGCGGACTCAGCACCTGCCGCACGGCCCGCAGCAGCCCGGTGGCGGCGTCGATATGGAACTCGGGGTCGGCGACCATGCCCGCTGATGATGCCAGAACCGCCGTGCCAGAATAGCGGCATGAACAGCGGCCCGCCGCCCTCCAACGACGCCCTGCGCGCTCTCGACCTGGCGCATGTCTGGCATCCCTGCACCCAGATGAAGGACCACGAGCGGGAGATGCCGATGGTGCCGCTGCGCAGCGGCCGCGGCGCCTGGCTCGAGGACTTCGACGGCAAGCGCTACCTCGATGCCATCAGCTCCTGGTGGGTGAATCTTTGGGGACACGCGCATCCGCGCATCAACGAAGCGGTGAAGGCGCAGCTCGACGCGCTGCCGCACGCCATGTTCGCGGGCTTCACCCATGAGCCGGCGGCACGGCTCGCCGCCGAGCTCACCGCGGTCGCCCCGCCGGGGCTCACGCGCTGCTACTTCGCCGACAGCGGTTCGGCCGCGGTCGAGGTGGCGGTGAAGATGAGCTTCCACTATTGGCGCAACGCCGGGCGGACGCGCAAGACACGCTTCGTCACCGTCGCCAACAGCTACCACGGCGAGACGCTGGGCGCGCTCGCGGTCGGCAACGTCGAGCTCTACAAGGCCATCTACCGACCGCTGCTGATGGATGTCATCACGGTGCCCGCGCCCGACACAGACGGCGCCGCGGAGGCGCTGGAGGCCGTGCTGGCGGCGCAGGGCGAGGAGATCGCGGCCGTGATCCTCGAGCCGCTGGTGCAGTGCGCGGGCGCGATGCGCATGCACTCCCCGGAGTACCTGCGCCGCGCGCGCGCCGCCTGCGACCGCCATGGCGTGCATCTCATCGCGGATGAGATCGCGGTCGGCTTCGGGCGCACGGGTCCGCTCTTCGCCTGCCAGCAGGCCGGCATCACGCCCGACTTCCTCTGCCTCTCCAAAGGCCTCACCGCCGGTTACCTCGCGATGTCGGCGGTGCTGACGCGCGACGAGGTGTACCAGGCGTTCTACGACGACTTCCACAAGCTGAACGCCTTCCTGCATTCGCACAGCTACGCCGGCAACCCGCTCGGCTGCGCCGCGGCGCGCACCTCGCTCGCGATGCTGCAGGAGCCGGGCGCGGCCGAGGGACGCGCACGGCTCGCCGCCACGCTCGGCGCCGCGGCGCGCGCCGCCTTCGCGGACCATCCGCAGGTCGTCGAGGTGCGCCAGTGCGGGACCATCGTCGCCGTGGAGTTCGTGCGCGACCGCACGACCCGCGAACCGTATCCCTGGCGTGAGCGGCGCCATCTGCACATCTACCGCCACGCCATCGCGAGCGGCGTGCTGCTGCGGCCGCTCGGCAACGTCATCTACTTCATGCCGCCCTACATCGTCGGCGACGCCGAGATCGAGCGCATGGTGACGGTGGCCCGGGAAGGCCTCGACCTCGCGGTCGTCGCATGAGGCTGCCGCGCATCTTCGTCGAGGGACCGCTGGTCGCCGCGCAGCAGATGGAGCTGCCCGCGGCGGCGTCGCAGCATCTGCTCGCCGTGCTGCGGCTGCGCGTCGGCGCGCCGCTCGTGCTGTTCGACGGTCGCGGCGGCGAGCATCCCGCGCGTCTCGTCGCGGCAGGCCGCGGCAGCGCGCGCATCGAGGTCGGCGGACATCGGGCCATCGAGCGCGAATCACCGCTCGCGGTGACGCTGCTGCAGGGTCTCGCGCGCGGCGAGCGCATGGACATCGTGGTGCAGAAGGCGACCGAGCTCGGCGTGGCGCGCATCATCCCGGTGGCGGCGGCGCGCAGCGTGGTCCAGCTCGCCGAGGCGCGTGCCGGCAAACGCATCGCGCATTGGCAGGCGGTCGCGGTGGCGGCCTGCGAGCAATGCGGGCGCAACCGTGTGCCCGAGATCACCGCACCGATGGGCCTCGTCGAGGCCTGCCGGCTCGCCGCCGCCGATGCCGGGACGCGGCTCTGGGCGCTCGACGCCGAGGGCGGCACGCCGCTCGCCGCGACGCCACCGATGCGCGGCGAGCGCATCGCGCTGCTCGTCGGCCCCGAGGGCGGCCTCGCCGACGAGGAGCTCGAGACCGCCGCGCTCATCGGCTTCACGCGCCTGCGGCTCGGACCACGGGTGCTGCGCACCGAGACGGCGGGCCCCGCCGCCCTCGCCGCCCTGCAGGCGCTCGCCGGCGATTTCGGCGATTGAGCCCGGTCCGCGACTGACGCGCCGCCCGGCGCGCATTACACTCGCGGCATGAGCGCACGCCGCACCCTCGCCGTGGTGATGGACCCCATCGCCGACATCAAGTTCGCCAAGGACACCTCGCTCGCGATGCTGCTCGCGGCGCAGGCCCGCGGCTTCGAGCTCTGGTACCTCGAGCAGGGCGACCTCTGGCTTCGCGACGGCGTCGCCTGCGGTCACGCCCGCCCGCTCACGGTGCGCGACGATCCCGCCGACTGGTTCAGCCTCGGCGAGCGGCGCGTGACGCGCCTCGGCGATCTCGACGCGATCCTGATGCGCAAGGACCCGCCCTTCGACACCGAGTACATCTACTCGACCTACATCCTCGAGCGCGCCGAGGACCAGGGCGCGCTGGTGGTGAACCGGCCGCGCGGCCTGCGCGACATGAACGAGAAGGTCTACACGGCGTGGTTCCCGCAGTGCTGCGCGCCGACGCTCGTCACGCGCGACATGGCCGACATGCACGCCTTCCTCGCCGAGCACGGCAAGGTGGTCTGCAAGCCGCTGCACGGCATGGGCGGCCGCTCCATCTTCGTCGTCGAGCAGGGCGACAAGAACGCCAATGTCATCCTCGAGACGCTCACCGATTACGGCACCCGCTACGCGATCGTGCAGCGCTACCTGCCGGAGATCGTCGAGACCGGCGACACGCGCGTGCTGCTGGTCGACGGCGAACCGATGCCGTTCGCGCTGGCCCGCATCCCGAGCGGCAGCGACAACCGCGGCAACCTCGCCGCCGGCGCCACCGGCGTCGGCCGCGCCTTGAACGACCGCGACCTGTTCCTCGCCGAGCAGATCGGACCGCGGCTCGCCGAGCAGGGGATGCTGTTCGTCGGCATCGATGTCATCGGCGGCTTCGTCACCGAGATCAATGTCACGAGCCCGACCGGCGCGCGCGAACTCGACAAGCAGTTCGGCATCGACATCGGCGGCGCGTTCATCGACGCCGTGCTGCGGCGGCTCGACGCCCGCGCGTGAGCGCCGGCACCGCAACCGCGGGCGCCGCCGCGGGCGGTGGCGTGCTGGCCGCCGACACGCCGCCCGAGAAGGACCGGCTCGCCACGACATTGTTCATCGCGCTGCTGTTGCACGGCATGGTGATCCTCGGCATCACCTTCGGTCGCCAAGGACCCTCGCAGGGCGCTGCGCCGACGCTCGATGTGCAGTTGGTGGTGGACGCGCTCGACGAGACGCGGGACGACGATGCGGCCTATCTCGCCGAGGTCGACCGCAAGGGCCGCGGCAGCACCACCATGCGCCTGCCGGCGCTCACGCCGCGCGGGCTGCCGCCGCGGCCGCTGCAGGAAGAAGGCCCGCTCGACCCGACGGAGACCAGCCCCGACGGCCGGCCGACCCGCGAATCGGTGCTCGCCGCGCGCGTGCCCCGCATCACCGTCCTCTACTCCGGCCCGGCCGCGCTCGACCCCGTGACGCCGAGCGACCGCCTTGCGCGCCGACCGACCGCTCCCGCCACGCCGCTCACCGAGACCGGCGGCGAGGACCGGGTCGACCGCGCCCGGCTCACGGGTCCGCTGGCGCGGGACGGGGAGATGCTCTCGCCCGACACCCGAGCCGCGGTCATCGCGCCGTGGCTGGACGCGTGGCGGCGCAAGGTCGAGCGCCTCGGCACGCTCAACTTCCCCGAACAACTGGTCACCGGCCGCGAGACCGCGCCGGTGCTCGAGATCGAGGTGCTGGCGGACGGGCGACTGCGTGAGGCGCGGGTGCGCCGCAGCAGCGGCAACCCCGCGCTCGACCAGGCGGCGTTGCAGATCCTGCGGCAAGCCGCCCCCTTCCCGCCCTTCCCGGAGGCGCTGGCGAAGAGCGCGCCGAGCGTACGCTTCGCCTACGAGTGGCGTTTCGAGGCTGGCGGCGGCGGCGGTTGAAGCCGCATACTGCGCGCATGGCGGACGGCACCAGCCTCAGCAACCACCTGCTCGTCGCGATGCCCTCGCTCGACGACCCGAACTTCTCGCAGTCCGTCACCCTCGTCTGCGAGCACAGCGCCGAGAAAGGCGCGCTCGGCATCGTCATCAACAAGCCCCTGCCGATGACGCTCGACGAGGTCTTCGAGCAGATGCGCCTCGAAGCGGCGCGTCCGGAGATCGGCGCGCAGGTCGTGCTGCGCGGCGGCCCGGTGCACCGCGACCGAGGCTTCGTGCTGCACCGCCCGGGCGGCGACTGGGACTCCTCGCACCGCGTCTCCGAGGGCATCCAGGTCACCACCTCGCGCGATGTGCTGGCCGCGATCGCCTGCGGCGACGGTCCACGCGACGCCTTCATCGCGCTCGGCTATGCCGGCTGGGAAGCGGGGCAGCTCGAACGCGAGATGCACGAGAACGCCTGGCTGTCGCTGCCGGTGGACGAGCAGATCGTGTTCGCGACGCCCTTCGAGGATCGTTGGCATGCGGTGTGGCGGCAGCTCGGCATCGATGTCGGCCGGGTGAGCCATGTCGCCGGGCACGCCTGAGACGCCCGGGTCCGGGGCTACGCCGCTCGACCCCCGCACGACCGACCCGCGCGCACCCTCCCGACCCGAGATCGTCCTCGCCCTCGATTACGGCCTGCGCCGCATCGGCCTCGCCGTCGCCGACACGCTGACGCGCGCACCGCGACCGCTGCCTGCGTTGCAGGTGATCGGCGACGCCGGCCCCGGCGAACGCGAGCTCACCGCCCTCGATGCCGTGGCGCGCGAGCTCGGCGCGCACAGGCTGATCGCCGGTTGCCCGTATAATGCCGACGGCGGCGCCCATCCGCTCGCGGGTCGGGCCCGCAGCTTCGCCGCGGCGCTCGGCGCTCGTCGCGCGCTGCCGGTGCACACGGTGGACGAGCGTTACTCGTCGCTGGAAGCCGAGGACCGCCTGCGCGAGCGGCGCGCCGCGGGCCACAAGCGCGGGCGCGTCTCGAAGGGCGAGGTGGACAGCGTGTCCGCCGCGGTGATCCTCGAACGCTGGCTGTCGGGAGAAGGACGGACCGATGGGTGAGATCTCGCAACTGCGCAGCGACGGCTCGCTGCGCCACCTGCTGACCCTCGACGGGCTGCCGCGTCCGCTGCTCAAGCGGCTGCTCGAGCGCGCCGCACACTGGTGCCGCCCGCTCGGCGACCGTGCGGCCCGCGGCGACGCGCTCGCCGGCCGCACGGTCGCGGTGATGTTCGCCGAACCTTCGACCCGCACCCGCGTCTCCTTCGAGCTCGCCGCGCGGCGCATCGGCGCCGAGGTCGCGGTGATCGAGGTGCAGCTGTCCTCGCGCCTCAAGGGCGAGAGCGTGCTCGACACCGTCGCCACGCTCGAGGCGATGCATGTCGACGCCTTCGTGCTGCGCGACGCCGATGCCGATGTGCCGGACCTCGTCGCCGCGCATGTCGCACCGCATGTCAGCGTGCTCTCGGGGGGCGCGGGCAGCCGCTCGCATCCTACGCAGGGCCTGCTCGACGCCTTCACGGTGCTGCAGCGCAAGGGCCGCATCGAAGGCCTGCGCATCGCGATCGTCGGCGATGTGCGCCACTCGCGCGTCGCGCGCTCGGCCTGGCACGCCTTCGCCGCGCTCGGCGCCGGTGAGATCCGCCTCGTGGCGCCGCCCGGCCTGATGCCGGATGCGGGCGAGTTCGCCGGCTGCTCGCGTCACGGCGCGCTCGAAGCGGGCATCGAGGGCTGCGATGCGGTGATGATGCTGCGCATCCAGAAGGAGCGCATGGCCGCCGCCGCGATCCCGGGCGAGGCCGAGTATTTCGCCGAGTGGGGCCTGACGGCCGAGCGCCTGCGCCGCGCGCAGCCCGACGCGCTCGTGATGCATCCCGGCCCCATGAACCGCGGCGTCGAGATCGCCTCGGAGGTCGCCGACGGACCGCAGTCGGTCATCCGCGACCAGGTGCGCCACGGCGTCGCGGTGCGCATGGCGGTGCTCGAAGCCGCGCTCGGCGCGGAGGGACGACGATGAACGGCGAGGTCCGGCCCGTACAGCACCCCGCACACCGCGGCAGCATCGCGCTCGAGGACGGCCGCGTGCTCGGTCAGCACGCCTATCCGGGCGACCAGTACATCATCCGCATCGAGTCGCCGCGTTGCGCCGCGCGCGCACAACCCGGCCACTTCGCGCATCTCACGGTCGATGACGACATCCCGATGCGCCGACCGCTCTCGATCATGCGCGCCGATGCCGAAGCCGGCTGGATCGACATCCTCTACAAGGTCGTGGGACCGGGCCTCGCCGCGCTCGCCCGCCGCCGCGCCGGCGACACGCTGTCGGTGCTGGGTCCGATCGGCCAGGGCTTCACACCGCATGCCGAGCGGCCGCGCGCGCTGCTGATCGGCGGCGGCGTCGGCATCCCGCCGATGGTCTTTTTGGCCGAGCGCATGGTCGGCACGGCCTTCAGGCCGCTGGTGCTGATGGGTTCGGAGATCCCGTTCCCGTTCACCGCGCGCCCGTCGACGCATCTGCTGCCCGGCATCCCGACCGGCGTGATCGCCGCCATGCCGCTGCTCGAGGAGATGGGCGTGCCGAGCCGCCTCGCGAGCCGCAGCGGCTTCGCGGGCTGCTACGACGGCTTCGTCACCCAGCTCGCCGAGGAGTGGCTGGCCTCGCTCGCACCTGACGCGCTCGCCGAGGTCGAGGTCTTCGCCTGCGGGCCGACGCCGATGCTCGAGGCCACGGCGCGCGTGGCGGCGCGTTTCGGCCTGCCCTGCCAGGTGTCGCTCGAAGAATTCATGGCCTGCGCCGTCGGCGGTTGCGCCGGCTGCGCCGTCCGCGTCAAGACGCCCGCCGGTCCCGCCATGAAGCGCGTCTGCGTGGATGGACCGGTGTTCGACGCCTACACCGTGTTCGATGCCTGACACGGCGGCGAGCGCCGCCCCGACGCCCGCGACCCGCTTGGGTGCGGTCCGTGCCCGGATCGCGGCGGCCGCGACCGCTGCCGGACGCGATCCCGCGGGCATCACCCTGGTCGCGGTGTCGAAGACCCAGCCCGCCGCAGCGGTCGCGGCGCTCGCCGATCTCGGCCAGCAGGACTTCGGCGAGAACTACCTGCAGGAAGCACTGCCCAAGATCGACGCGCTGCGCGCGCGCGGCCTCATCTGGCATTACATCGGCCAGCTGCAGTCGAACAAGACGCGGTCCGTGGCCGAGCAGTTCGACTGGGTGCACACCGTCGACCGCATCAAGCTGGTCGAGCGGCTCGCGGCGCAACGGCCGTTCCATTCGCCGCCGCTCAATGTCTGCGTGCAGGTCAAGCTCGGCGACGAGACGACCAAGGGCGGCGCGGACCCTGCGGAGCTGCCGGCGCTGCTCGCGGCCGTCGCCGCGGCGCCACGGCTGCGGTTGCGCGGGTTGATGGCCTTGCCGCCCGAGGAGACCGATCCCGCGCGGCAGCGGCGCTGGTTCGCGGAGTTGGCGGCACATGCGGCCGCGGCGCGGCGGGCGCATCCCGGCCTCGATACGCTCTCCATGGGCATGAGCGGCGACCTGGAAGCCGCGGTGATCGAAGGCACGACGATGCTGCGCATCGGCACCGCCCTCTTCGGCGAACGCATACAATCCAAGGCATGACCGACCGCATGACGACGGCCGCCTCGCAGACCGCCTCTCCCGCCCCCTCGTCGCCGGGCGCCGCGGTCGGCGCCGAGGCGGCTGACGCGACCATCGCCGCGATCCGCGCCGATACCGTCGGGTTCCTGGGCGGCGGCCATATGGGCCGCGCACTGATCGCAGCGCTGCGCCGTCATGGCCATCCGGCCGCACAGATCCTGGTCGGCGAACCGGGCGCTGATCTGCGCCTCGCGCTCGAGCGGGATCTCGGCGTACGCACCACCGCCGACAACATCGAGGTGGCTGCGGCTGCCGACATCCTGGTGCTCGCGGTCAAGCCGCAGGACATGGCCGCGGCGCTGTCGCCGTTGCAGGCGACGCTCGCGAGCCGTCGGCCGCTCATCGTCTCCATCGCCGCAGGGCTGCCCGTCGCGCGATTGCGGGAACTCTGCGGCGCCGGCGCTGGCACAGCGCTGCCCGTGGTGCGCGCCATGCCGAACCGACCCGCCCTGCTCGGCCGCGGGGCGAGCGGGCTCTACGCGCCCCCTGACATCCCACCCGAGGCGCGTGCAAGGGCCGAAGCCGTCCTCGCCGCCGCAGGCATGGTGGCGTGGATCGACTCCGAGATGCTGATGGACGCGGTCACCGCCGTCTCGGGCAGCGGCCCGGCCTATTTCTTCAGACTCGCCGAGGCGTTGGCCGATGCTGGGCGCGCCCAGGGTCTGCCCGCGGAGGTCGCGGCGCGGTTGGCCGCGGCGACGCTCGCGGGCGCCGGCGCCATGGCCGCAGCCGACGCCGACCTCGCAGGCCTGCGCGCCGCCGTGACCTCGCGTGGCGGCACCACCGCGGCCGCGCTCACCACCCTTGAAGCCGGCGGTCTCGAGCGCCTCGTCGCGGAGGCGGTGGAATCGGCCACCCGCCGCGGCCGCGAACTCGCGCAGGCCGTACCGGACAGCACCGTCAAGAGAGGCTGACATGATCGACGCACTGGCGTTCCTGGTCGACACACTGTTCTCGCTGCTCTTCTGGGCGTTCCTGCTGCGCTGCCTCCTGCAATGGGTGCGCGCGGGGTTCCGCAACCCCTTCGGCGCAGCGATCCTGCAGGCCACGGACTGGCTTGTATTGCCGCTGCGGCGCGTGCTGCCGTCGTTCGGCCGCATCGATACCGGGTCGGTGGTGGCGGTGCTCGCAGTGGCTCTCGCCCAGATCGGCGTGCTCGCGCTGCTCACCGGCGGCGGCTTCCCGGATGCCGGGACCTGGCTGTTGGAGGCCGGGCGTGAGGTCCTGCGCTCGGCGCTTTGGCTCTATTTCTGGGCGATCTTCATCTACGCCCTGCTGTCGATGATCGCGCCGGGCCAGGATTCGCCGTTGCTCGACATCCTTGAGGCACTCTGCGAACCCGTGCTCTCGCGCATCCGCCGTGCCGTACCTTCCTTCGCGGGACTGGACCTCTCGCCGATGTGGGCGGCGATCATCATCCAGGTGCTGCTCATCCTCTTGCGATGATGCGCGAAATGCCGGTTTTTCTAGCCTCGGGACGCGCGAAAATTGTTTTTTCCCGGGGCTTGATGTGCTATGTTTCGCCTCGAAATGCGACGCGCGGCATGCCGCGCACCCATAAAAACCAGGAGAATCAACAGATGGCGAAAAAGGCCGGCCCGCCGACCAAGTCGGAAATCCTCAACCAGATCGCGAAAGACACCGGTCTCTCGCGCAAGGCCGTGAGTTCCGTGTTCGAGTCCCTGAACGGCGTCATGAAGAAGAGCCTGCGCGCGAACAGCCTGTTCACGCTGCCGGGCGTCGCCAAGTTCAAGGTCGTGAAGAAGCCCGCCACCAAGGCGCGCGAGGGCATCAACCCCTTCACCGGCGAGAAGATGGTCTTCAAGGCCAAGCCCGCCTCGAAGAAGATCCGCGCCATGGCGCTGAAGAACCTGAAGAACATGGTCAACTGACCGATCAGGGCATAGCCATGAAAAAGCCCGGGACGGCGACGTCCCGGGCTTTTTTTTGAGCTCTGTCCGGCCGGCCCGATGCGCCCGACCCCCTCGCGCGGCCTGCGCCGCCGCGGTGTCAGGGCGTGCCGCGCAGCTCCCGCGCGCGGCGCTCCATGCGGTCGGCCTGCTCGTCGCGGCGTTTCTTCGCCTCGGCCTTCTTGGTGTCGGCTTTGGCGCGCTGCTCGGGCGTCAGCAGCTGCCACACCTGCCGCCGCAACTGCGCACGCTGCTGCTCGCGCTGAGCGGACAGTTCGCCGATGCGCTTCGAGGTCGACGCGACCAGCGCGTCGTAGCCCTTCGCGTTCGGGTCCGCCTCGCGCAGCTTCAGCCGCTGCGCGCGCAGCTGCCCGCGCAGTTCGTCCATCTTCGGTCGCGACGCTTCCATCAGGCCGCGCATCTTCGTCCGCTGCTCCGGCGTGAAGTCGAGTTCGCGGGACATGCGCATCATCCACTCGACGCCGCGACGACCCGGCCCGTCCACCCTGCCGCCCCGCATGCGCGGGCCTTCCATGCCCCTGCCCGGCATCATGCGAGCACCCGGGCGTCCGTCCGCGCCCGGCCCGTCGCGCATGATGAAGACCTCACGGCGTCGACCATCCGGTCCGGCCATGCCGCGACCCTCGGCGTCACCGTCGTGGTCGATGATGACGACGCGGCGGCCGTTGATCACCGCCGGTCCTTGCTCCACGGGCTTGCCGTCCTTGTCGACCATGATCACACGCTCGGTGACGACCGTGGTGGGCGCGCCCGGCGGCGGCGGGGGCGGCGGTGCTTGGTCGGCCAGAGCGCGACCGGCGATGAACGCGCCGGCGCAGAGCGCCGAGGCGATGAGGAAGGAGGGGTTGGCGGAACGCGGGGACATGTCTGGGCTCCTGGTTCAGGGATCGGACCGCGGCACTTCGATGCCGCACACTCTACCGCTTGAGACCCGTGGGACGAGCGAGCATTCCGCAAAGGGCTTGAAAAGTTGTGTGAAGAGCGGGCGGCCACCTGTGCAAATATGGCCGCGGAAGGCAACATCCCGCCCATCACATGCCCGGCCACATCCTCATCATCGACGACGACCGCGAACTCGCCGGCATGCTCGGCGAGTATCTCGCGCGCGAAGGATTCGGCGTGACGAGCGCATCCGACGCGGAGACCGCCACCGGCGCCCTCGCCGCGCGTGAGCCCGACCTCGTCATCCTCGATGTCATGCTGCCCGGGCGCAGCGGCCTCGATCTGCTGCGCGACCTGCGCGCCACACGCCCGCGGCTGCCGGTGCTGATGCTGACGGCGAGGGGCGACCCCGTGGACCGCATCGTCGGCCTCGAGCTCGGTGCCGACGATTACCTCCCCAAGCCCTTCGATCCGCGCGAGCTCGCAGCGCGCGTCCGCGCCATCCTGCGGCGCACGCCGTCGCCGGGGGCCGCGGACGCCGGGGGCGGGTCCGGAACTGCGGCTGCTGCGCCCAACGACACGCCGCTGCGGTGCGGGCCGCTGCTGCTCGACCCGCGTCGTCGGCGGGCGGCGCTGCGCGGAACCCAGCTCGAGCTCACCGGCGCGGAGTGGCGCGTGCTGCTCTGCCTGGCCCAGGCCGCGGACGCCCCGGTCGAGCGCGGTGCGCTCACCCAGCAAGCGCTCGGCCGTAAGCTCGCGCTCTACGACCGCGCCATCGACACCCATGTCAGCAACCTGCGCCGCAAGATCTCGGCCGCGGGCGGCGGCGTCCAGATCCGCGCGGTACGCGGCTCCGGCTACGAGCTCATCGAGGACGGCGCCGCATGATCCGCGGCCGGCTCGCCATGCGGATCTTTTCGGCGATCTTCCTCACGCTGCTGTCGGTCGCCGCGGGCACGGTCGCGCTCACCTCTTGGCGGCTCGATGCGCAGCGCGAGCAGACCGCCGAGGCCTCGCGCAGCGCGGTGCAGGCGGCGGCGATCGCGTTGGCCGAAGGCGGTAGGGACGGGCTCGCCGCTTGGGCGAAGGCGCAGGATGCGGACCCGCGCGACCGTCGGCCGCGCTTCCTGGTGGTCGATGACTGGGGCGATGAACTGCTCGGACGACCGATCCCGCCCGCGCTGCAGGCGCGCCTCGATGACGCCTCGACGACGCCGCTACCGCAGGCCCCCGAGGTCATGGAGCGCGCGCGGCTGCGCATCCCGACGCTCACCAGCGACGACGGCGAGCGCTTCCGGCTGTTGCCGCTGCCGCCCCGCGGCCGTCGGTTCGGCCCCTTCGACCTGCCGGGGCTCCCCGCATCGCTGCTGCTGATGGCGCTCGGCATCACCGCTCTGGCGAGCCTGTGGCTCGCCCGCTCCATCACGCGACCGGTGCTCGACCTGCAGGATGCGACCGAGGCGCTCACGGCCGGCCGCCTCGAGGCCCGCGCTCCCGCGCGCACCGCCGCACGCCGCGACGAGCTCGGTCGTCTCGCCGGCGCCTTCGACGCGATGGCTTCGCGCATCGGCGCGCTGCTGCAGTCGCGCGAACGGCTGCTGCGGGATGTGTCGCACGAGATCCGCTCGCCGCTCGCGCGCATGCGCCTCGCCACCGGGCTCGCGGCGCAGGGCGCGGATCCGGCCATCCAGCTCGCACGCATCGATACCGAGGTGGAACGGCTCGATACGCTCGTCAGCGGCATCCTCGATGTCTCGCGCCTCGCGCCGGGCGCGCCGCCGCTGTCCCGCGAGCCGATGGAACTGCTGCCCGTCATCGAGCGGTCGGTGGCGGACGCACGCTTCGAAGCCGACGCGCTCGGCAAGCACATCGACTGGCAAGCGCCCGCGGATCCCGTCGCCACGACGAGCGATGGAGCGATCGGTGCGACGACGATCCTGGGCGATCCACACTGGGTGACCGCCGCCATCGAGAACGTGGTACGCAACGCACTGCGTCACACGGCGCCCGGCACCGCCGTCAGGATCCGGCTCTCGCCCGAGCACGGCGGCTACGCGCTGCGGGTGCGCGACGCTGGACCCGGCGTGCCAGAAGCTGAGCTCGAACAGATCTTCGAACCCTTCCACCGCGTGGCCGACGCCGCGGTACCGGGCGGGACCGGGCTCGGTCTGGCGATCGCCGCGAGATCCATGGCGGCGCACAGCGGTCGCATCGAAGCGCGCAACATCGCCCCGGCGGTCGCCGACGACGCGGCGTCGGCGGGCACGAAGCCAGCAGGTCTCGAGATGCGTCTCTGGTGGCCCGCCGCGGACACGGCCGGCGACGCGACGAGCGGGACCCCGATCAGACCGGGTTGAGCTGCAGGCGTACGCGCAGCCCGGGCTCGGCGCCCTCGAGCAGCAGCTTCCCGCGGTGCAGCCGAGCGACCGCCGCCGCGATCGCGAGCCCGAGCCCCTTGCCGGGTTGCTGCGCCGCCCCTTCGAGGCGCACGAACGGTCGCAACGCCTGCTCGCGCGCATGCTCGGGGATGCCCGGACCCTCGTCGCGCACCAGCACCTCCGCGCCACCGGTACCCAACTTGTGCACCTCGAGCTCGAGGCGGGAGCCGCGCGGCGCGTACTTGATGGCGTTCTCGAGCAGGTTGCCGATGGCCTGCGCGAGGATCTGGCGATGCGCCACCACTTGGCAGGAGTCGATGCGGCACTCGAGCCGCTGCCCGCGCTCCTCGGCGAGCGGCCCGAAGAACTCCGCGAGATCGGCGGTCAAAGCGCCGACATCCACCGGCTCCATCGCGTCGCGCGACAGGCCCGCCTCGGCGCGCGCGAGGTCGACCAGCGCGTTGAAGGTCTGCAGCGCGCGCGTGGCCTCCGTCTCGGCGTCGCGCAGATGCACCTCGCGCACGGACTCCTCGGCTGCGCCCCGCGCCGCACCGATGGCGCGGCCGACCCGCATCAGCGGCGCGCGCAGGTCGTGCGCGAGGCTCTCTGTCACGGTGCGCATGCCGCCGACCAACGCCTCGTTCTGGTCGAGCATCTCGTTGACGGTGCTGGTGAGCGCGCCGAGCGCGTCGAGCCGCTGCCGCGCCGGTGCCCGCGCCGCCATCTGCCCGCGCTGGATGTCGCGTGCCGCCGCCGCCAGGCCGGATACATGGTCTAGCACGAAGCGGTTGAACACCCAGCCGGCGAGCAGAGCGACGAGGATGACCACCGTCGTCGCCACCAGACCCGCGAGACCCAGCGACAACGCCATCTCCCGTGCCGCGTTGTCGCGCCGGCTGATGATCAGCGCCGCGCCGTCGTCGAGGCGGCGCGCCACGACATAGCTGCGGGAACCGTCCTCGTGGGCGACCTGCATGCGCAATGCGGGCGCCGACAGCACCGCACGCCCGCCGGGCACGGTTTTGAGGTCGCCCACCAAGGCCTCGCCACGCGCGTCGAGCAGCACGAACTCGGGCGCCTCGGGCAGCACCGCCCGCCGCACCTCCAGGGTCTGCGTCAGCGTCTGACGGCCGAGCAGTTCGCCCAACCGCTGCCGCAGGCTCAGGTCCTGGTCGAGCAGCGAATAGGTCTCGCGCACATGCACCGCCATCATCCGGGTCTGCAGCCACCAGAACGCACCGACGAAAGCGATGACGACCGCCGTCAGGGCGAGCGCCCCGGCGAGCATCGCGCGGCGGTCGAAGATCCACGGGGTCATGGGGCGAAGGATGCCACGGCCGACGGAGCCCCGGACTACAATCTCGGGCAGGATGGGACCTGCCATGCCGCTGCTGCTCATCGAGGATGACCTCGCGCTCGCCGCCGAGGTCACGGCGGCTTTGGCTGCGCGCGACCTCACGGTCACCCATGTCGCCGAAGGCGCGGCCGGTCTCGCGGCGGCGCTGGGCGGCAGCTTCTCGGCCGTCATCACCGACCGCATGCTGCCGCAGATCGACGGACTGGACATCGTCCGCCGGCTGCGCGAGTCGGGCGACCGCACGCCCATCCTGGTCCTCTCCGCGCTCGATGCCGTGGATGAACGCGTGCGCGGACTGCGCGCCGGCAGCGACGACTATCTCGGCAAGCCGTTCGCCATCGAGGAGCTGGTGGCGCGGGTCGAGTCGCTGCTACGCCGCTCCGCGAGCGCCGCGCTCACCACGCTGCGCGTCGACGACCTCGAGCTCGACCTGCTGCAGCGGCGCGCGAGCCGCGCCGGCCGCGCGCTCGACCTCACCGCGCGCGAGTTCCGGCTGCTCGAGTACCTCGCGCGGCACGCCGGCAAGGTCGTCACCCGGGCGATGCTGCTGCAGAGCGTCTGGGACATCCATTACGATCCGCAGACCAACATCGTCGATGTGCATGTCAGCCGCCTGCGGCAGGCGGTCGACAAAGAATTCGAGCGACCGCTGATCCACACCGTGCGCGGCGTGGGCTACTCGATGTACGCCTGAGCGTCGGACGCCGCTCCGGCGGCGGGCGCCGCATCGACGACGAACGCCGCCACCGCGTCCTGCAGCTCATGCAGGCGGCCATGGAAGAAATGCGTCGCGCCGTCGAGCATCGCGATGCGCACCGCCGGCTGCAGGGCCTGCGCCCACGCGACGACGCCTGCGGCGGGGACGAGTTCGTCCTCGCTGCCCTGGACCACGAGCCACGGGCAGGTCGGTGCGGCGATGGACGAGAAGTCCCAGCGGCCGACGGGCGGCGCGACCGTCACCAGCAGCGCGGGTGCGAGCCGCGCGGCGCCGCGCAGCGCGACATACGACCCGAACGAGAACCCGCCGAGCCACAGCGGCAGGTCCGGCCACCGCGACCGCGCCCACTCCGCGACCGTCACCAGATCTTCGGTCTCGCCGATGCCGTCGTCATGCGCTCCCTGCGAAGCGCCCACACCACGGAAATTGAAGCGCACCGCCGCAGCGCCCTGCGTCGTGAAGCTGCGCGCCACGGTGTGGATCACCTTGTTGGTGAGCGTGCCGCCGAAGAGCGGGTGCGGATGGCAGCACACCGCGACCGCGCGCGGCGCAGCCGCCGGCAGGTCGACGATGAGCTCGATGTCGCCCGCGGCGCCGGCGATCAGCCGGCGCCCGCCGTCAGGGCCGACGGTGGACGACGCCATCCTTCATGACGAAGTGCAGACGCTGCATCGCCGTGATGTCCGCGAGCGGATCGCCGGGCACCGCGACGAGATCGGCGGTCTTGCCGACCTGCACGCTGCCGAGCTGCTCGTCGATGCCGAGGAACTTCGCGGGCAGCGAGGTCGCCGATTGGATCGCCGCCATCGCGGGCATGCCCGCCTCGACCATCAGCACGAACTCGCGCGCGTTGTCGCCGTGGGCCGAGACGCCCGTGTCGGTGCCGAACAGGATCTTCACGCCCGCCTTGTAGGCCTTGCCGAAGGTCGATTGGATCAGCGGCCCGATGGTGGCGGCTTTTGGCCGCACGATCTCCGGGAAGAAACCCGGCTCCTGCGAACGGTCGAACACCCAGCGGCCCGCCGTGATGGTCGGCACATACCAGGTGCCGCGCTCCTTCATGAGCTTCATGCCCTCCTCGTCCATGAAGGTGCCGTGCTCGATGGTGTCGACGCCGGCGCGCACCGCGCGCTTGAGGCCCTCGGCGCCGTGCGCATGCGCGGCCACCGTGAAGCCGTAGTCGCGCGCCGTGGCGACGACCGCACGGATCTCGTCCTCGGTGAACTGGGGGTTGAGCCCGTTCTTGGCGATCGAGAGCACGCCACCGGTGGCGGTGATCTTGATGACGTCGGAGCCGTCCTTGTAGCGCTGGCGTACGGCCTGCGCCGCCTGCTCCGGACCGTTGACCACGCCCTCCGCGGGGCCGACATCGCGGCCGCCGAGATGCTGGGCCCAGCCATTGGTCGGGTCGGCGTGGCCGCCCGTGGTCGCGATCGACTTGCCGGCCGCGAAGATGCGCGGACCGGGGACCTTGCCCGCGTTGATGGCGTTGCGCAGCGCAATGGAGGCGAGGAAGGAGTCGCCGAGGTCACGCACCGTGGTGAAACCCGCCTGCAGCGTGCGCTCGGCGAACATCGCACCGTCGAGCGCCACATCCGTGCCGTTCTTGCGGAACGCGTCGCCGGCGCTGCTGCGGCTGTATTCGCTCGTGAGATGGACATGCATGTCCATCAGGCCCGGCATCAAGGTCGAGCCGCGCAGGTCGATGACCGTGTCGCCCGCGCCCGGCGTGCGGTAGCCCGCCTCGATGGCGACGATGCGGCCGCCGTCGACCACGACCGTACGCTCGCGCTGCACCTTATCGCTGACGCCGTCGACGACACGACCGGCGTGGATGAGCGTCGCCGCCGCGACGGGCGGCGCGGCGGAGACCGCGGCGACGAGGCCGAGCGCCGCAGCGGCGGCGAGATGCCGCGCCGCCATCAGCGGATCCCCATCAGTTCGACATCGAACACCAGCGTCGCCCCACCGGGGATCACGCCGCCCGCACCGCGTGCGCCGTAGCCGAGATCGGGCGGGATGACGAGCCGACGCTTGCCGCCGACCTTCATGCCATCGACCCCCTGATCCCAGCCGCGGATCACTTCACCGCCACCGACGCGGAACGCGAAGGTGTCACCGTGGTCGCGTGAGCTGTCGAACTTGCGGCCCTTGTTCTCGGGCGCCGCGGCGTCCCACAACCAACCGGTGTAGTGCACGACGGCCGTCTGGCCCGCGGTGACCGCATCGCCCGCGCCGAGCACGAGATCCTGGGACTGCAATGTTTCGGGGGGCATGGAGGCTCCTTGAGCGTCGGCGGAGGGGGGATCTTTGGCGTCCGAGGGCGGCGGATCGCCCTCGGGGAAGAAGATGGGCGTGCCGTCGGCGGTCGTCGTCGGCGCAGCGCCCGCCGTCGCGGTCGCCGCCTGCGCGGTCGGCAGAACCTGCGCGGTCGGGGCAGCGCGCATCGCGGGCGGCTCCCAGAAGAGCTCCGGCAAGAAGCCCCGCGCGAGCAGCGTGAGCGCGATGACGGCGAGCAGGATGGTCGCGATCGCGCGCAGCGTCACGGCGCATCTCCCGATGGACCGCCGGACGCGGGCTCGAACGAGAGCGACACCGAGTTGATGCAGTAGCGCAGCCCGGTGGGGCGCGGCCCGTCGTCGAACACATGTCCGAGGTGCGCACCGCAGGCGGCGCAGACCACCTCGGTGCGGATCATGCCGTGGCTCATGTCGCGGATCTCGCGCACGCGGTCGCCGGCGAGCGGCGTCCAGAAGCTCGGCCAGCCAGAACCCGAGTCGTACTTGGTGTCGGAGGCGAAGAGATCCGCGCCGCAGCACACGCAACCGTAGGTGCCGCGTTCCTTGTGGTGGGTGAACGCGCCCGTGAAGGCGCGCTCCGTGCCCTTGTGCTGCGTGACCTCGAAGGCGAGCGGCGAGAGCCGCGCGCGCAGGTCGTCGGGAGGGGTGCCGGTCGACATGCGCAGATTATGGCATGCCGACCGGCGGCCGCTGCGGGGCGGTCAGCCGCCCGGCGTCATCAACTGCCCGAGCAGGCGGTTGAGCCGCCGCACGAACTCCCCGGGGTTGGCGACCGACCCGGACTCGGCGAGCTTGGCCTGGTCGAACACCAGCAGCGCGAGGTCGTTGAACCCCTCGCCGTCCGGCGTCGCCTCGAGCCGCCGAAGCAGCGGGTGGCCGGCGTTGACCTCGAGCGCGGGCTGGGCCTCGGGTACGGGCTGTCCCGCAGCGGCCAGGATGCGGCGCATCTGTGCGCCGACATCCCCTTCGTCGAGCACGAGACAGGCCGGCGAATCCGCGAGGCGGGTGCTGACCTTGACCTCGCTCACGCGCTCGCCGAGCGCGTCCTTCAGGCGCTTGAGCAGGGGTTCGGCGTCCTTGAGCGCCGCCTCGGCCGCGGCCTTGTCGGTCTCATCCTCGAGCCCGCCGAGCTCGAGGTCGCCGCGTGCGGCGTCCTTGAAGCGCTTGCCCTCGAACTCGCGCAGGTGGCCCATCATCCACTCGTCGACGCGATCGGCGAGCAGCAGCACCTCGACGCCCTTGGCGCGCAGCTGCTCGAGGTACGGACTGCCGCGGGCCGCGGTCACCGTGTCGGCGATGAGGTAGTAGATGCGGTCCTGCCCGGTCTTCATGCGGGCGATGTACTCGGCGAGCGTCGTCTTCGGTTCGTCCGACTCCTCGTGCGTGCTCGCGAAACGCAGCAGCGGCAGGATCTTGTCGCGGTTCGAGGGGTCCTCGCCCGTGCCTTCCTTCAGCACCGGTCCGAACTCCTTCCAGAACGCGGCGTATTTCTCGGGCTCGTCCTTGGCGAGCCGCGCGAGGAGATCCAGCGCGCGCTTCGTGAGCGCGGCGCGCATCGCCTCGACCTCGGCGTCCTTCTGCAGCAGCTCGCGCGAGACATTGAGCGGCAGGTCGTTGGAGTCGAGCACGCCGCGCATGAAGCGCAGGTAGAGCGGCAGGAACTGCTCGGCGTCGTCCATGATGAACACGCGTCGCACATAGAGTTTGAGGCCCCGCGAGGCGTCGCGCTGGTAGAGGTCGAACGGCGCGCGCCCGGGGATGTAGAGCAGCGAGGTGTACTCGCGCTTGCCCTCGACCTTGTTGTGGCTCCAGGCGAGCGGGTCGGCGAAGTCGTGCGCGACATGCCGGTAGAATTCTTTGTATTCGTCGTCCGTGACATCGCTGCGCGGCCGCGTCCACAGCGCCTGACCCTGGTTGGCGGGCTCCCAGTCGAGGCTGGCCTCGCCCTCCTTGCGCATCAGCACCGGGAAGGCGATGTGGTCCGAATAGCGGCGCACCAGCGAGCGCAGCCGCCAACCGTCGGCGAAGTCCTTGGCGTCGTCCTTGAGGTGCAGCACCACCATCGTGCCGCGCTCCTCGCGCGGCGCGGCCTCGATCGTGAAGTCGCCGTCGGCCTTCGAGGCCCAGCGGACACCCGCGGAGGCCGGCTCGCCCGCCTTGCGGGTGAACACCTCGACCTCGTCGGCGACGATGAACGCGGAGTAGAAGCCGACGCCGAACTGGCCGATGAGCTGCGAGTCCTTCTGCTGATCGCCCGTGAGCCGCTTGAAGAACTCCCCGGTGCCCGACTTGGCGATGGTGCCGAGGTGGGCGATGGCCTCCTCGCGCGTCATGCCGATGCCGTTGTCGCGGATGGAGAGCGTGCCCTTGGCCGCGTCGTAGTCCACCCAGACCTTGAGCTCGGCCTCGCCGGCCATCAGGTCCGGCTGGGCGAGCGCCAGGAAACGCAGCTTGTCGTTGGCGTCCGAGGCGTTCGAGATGAGTTCGCGCAGGAAGATCTCGCGGTGGCTGTAGAGCGAGTGGATCATGAGCTTCAAGAGCTCACGCACCTCGGCCTGGAAGCCGTGCTTCTCTGCGCTGTTCGGGGGGGTGGGGGCGCCGTTGCCAGCGCTGGAAGGGTCGGTCGACGCGGTCGTCGGTTCGGTCATGTCAGAGCTCCACGCGAGGCCCGCACACAAGGGCCTTTGCAGCATGGGGCCAAGGCGTGTGGTTTCAAGGGGGTGTCGTCACCTCGCGCCAGGATCCGGGCGCAAGCCCCTCGAGACCGATGCGGCCGATCCGTACGCGTACCAACCGCAGCGTCGGGAAGCCGACCCGGGCCGTCATGCGACGCACCTGACGGTTGCGGCCTTCGCGCAGGGTGAGCTCGACCCAGGAGGTCGGGATGCGGGCCCGATAGCGGATGGGTGGGTCGCGCGACCAGAGGCCCGGGGGTTCGTCGATGCGCTGCGCCTCGGCGGGACGGGTCGTGAAGTCGCCGAGATCCACGCCCTGCCGCAGCCTCGCGAGGGCCTCCTCGGTCACGAGGCCCTCCACCTGCGCCCAGTAGACCTTGGGCAGTTTGTGCCGCGGTTCGGTGATGCGCGCCTGCAGCGGTCCGTCATCGGTCAACAGCAGCAGACCCTCGCTGTCGTGGTCGAGACGGCCTGCGGGATGGACGCGCGGGATGCGGATGTGATCCGCGAGCGTCGACCTCCCGGGCTCCGGCGTGAACTTGCAGAGCACTCCGTAGGGCTTGTTGAAGGCGATGAGCATGGCGCGTCGGACGCCCGCCGCCTGCGGTTCAGCCCTTCACCACCCGGTAGCAGGGCACGTAGGCCGAGCCGGGCAGCTTCATGCGCTGCTGGGCCACGAACGAGGAGAGGAGCTCGTCGAGCATGTGGGTGATGGCGGGGTCGCCGACGATCTCGAAGGGGCCGTGGCGCTCGATGGCGCGGATGCCGTGCTCCTTCACGTTGCCGGTGACGATGCCGGAGAACGCGCGGCGCAGGTCGGCGGCGAGTTCGTGCACCGGCTGGTCGCGGTGCAGGCGCAGGGTGCGCATCGAGGCGTGGGTCACCTCGAAGGGCCGCTGGAACTCGGGGTCGATGCGCAGCAGCCAGTTGTAGTTGTAGGAGTCGGACTCGCGGCGACGGAACTCGCGCACGGTCTCGACGCCGCGGTCCATGATGCGCGCGACCTCGGCGGGGTCGTCGATGACGATGCGGATGCGCTCGAGCGCGGCGGGGCCGAGCGTGCCGGCGAGGAAGGTGCGGATGCGCTCGAAGTATTCCGCGCTCGCGCGCGGGCCGGTGAGCACCAGCGGGAACGGCTGCGCGGCGTTCGCCGGGTCGAGCAGGATGCCGAGCAGGTAGAAGATCTCCTCGGCGGTGCCGACGCCGCCCGGGAACACGACGAGGCCGTGCGCCACGCGCACGAAGGCCTCGAGCCGCTTCTCGATGTCGGGCAGGATCACGAGGTTGTTGACGATGGGGTTCGGCGGCTCGGCGGCGATGATGCCGGGCTCGGTGAGGCCGATGTAGCGGCCGCCGACGATGCGCTGCTTGGCGTGGCCGATGGTCGCGCCCTTCATCGGGCCCTTCATGGCGCCCGGGCCGCAGCCGGTGCAGACATCGAGGCCGCGCAGACCGAGTTCGTAGCCGACCTTCTTGGTGTACTCGTACTCGACCCGGTTGATGGAGTGGCCGCCCCAGCACACGACCAGGTTCGGCCGCAGCTTGTGGCCCATCAGCCGCGCGTTACGCAGGATGTGGAACACGGCGTTGGTGATGGACTGGGGCTTGCTGAGGTCGAAGCGGCCGCTCTCGACGATCTCGTTGGCGGTGTAGACCACATCGCGCAGCACCGCGAACAGCAGTTCCTTGGTGCCGCGGATCATCTGCCCGTCGACGAAGGCCATCGCCGGCGCGTTCTTGATCTCGAGCTTGACGCCGAAGGAGTGGCGCACGAGCTTGATGTCGAAGTCGCGGTAGCGCTCGAAGATGGCGCGCGCGTCGTCGGTGTCGCTGCCCGCGTTGAGCACGGCGAGCGCGCAGCGGCGGAAGAGCGGATACAGGCCGCCCTGCCCGCTCGACAGCAGCTGCTCCATCTCCTCCTGCGAGAGCGTCTCGAGCGCGCCGCGCGGCGCGACGCGCGCGTCGACGGATTCGGGGATGACGATGCTGGTTTCCATGGGGGCCTCGCGGACGGCGCGGGATCAGGGCCGGATGTCGATCGGGGTGTTGGAGGGCACCAGCAGCCAGAACTCCATCATGTCGGCGTTGGTGAGCGCGATACAGCCGTCGGTCCAGTCCTCGCTCTCGTAATAGCGTGCGGAGCGCTTCGGCTCGTTCGGCTGACCGTGGACCATGATGAGGCCACCCGGGCGCCGGCCCATCTTGCGGGCGCGCGCCGTGTCGGCGGCGTTCGGGTAGGAGACATGCATCGAGAGGAAGAACTCGCTGCGTGCGTTGCGTGCGCCGAGCATGTAGCGGCCTTCCGGCGTGCGCGAATCGCCCTCGAACATCTTGTGGCCGGTGGGGTCGCCGCCGAGCGCGATGCGGAACTCGCGCAGCTGCTCATCGCCCTGGAAGATCTCGAGGCGGCGCTCGGCCTTGTGCACCACCACATGGGTCGCGATGGGGAGGTCGGAGTCGCGCAGCCGCGCGGTGCGCGAGTCGAAGTTGGGCGTCGAGGATGCGCTGGCGGCGGTCGCGATGGTCGCGACGGGCGCGGCGGCCACGAGGGCCACCCACAGCATCGCGCTCCACAGACGGGATGACAGGACCATGGCGCGATTATAGGCGCGGGTCAGGGCGCGGCGGTGTCGCTCGCGGTCGCTCCTGCGGCGCCGGGCGCCGGAGTTGTGACGCGCAGCACGGCCGCGAGCCGCTCCGGCGTCCAGGGACTCCCGGTCGGCAGCCGCAGCCGATACCCCGCCGGCACCGGCCGCTCGCCGTTCCAGACCGCGGGGCGCAGCGCGGGATTGAGCTCGCGCAGCATCGGCTGCGGCAGGTCGAGCAGACGGCCGAGCTCCGCCGCCGCCACCGCCGTCGGCAGCGAGATCTCGACGGGGCGCAGCGGCGCGGCCCGCTGCACGCCCGGGAAGTAGCGCTGCGGATCCTGATCGATGGTGAGCGCGGCGAGGAACGAGGGATAGAAGTTGCGCGAGGCGAAGCCGAACGCCGGGCCGCGGTAGCGGCGCGCGATCACCGCGAAGTCGTCCGTGCCCATGGCATCGCGCGCGCGGCGCATGCCGGCGGCGCCGTGGTTGTAGGCGGTGAGCGCCAGCGGCCACGACCCGAGCAGCCGGAAATTGTTGGCGAGCAGCTGCGCCGCGGCCTCGGTGGCGCGGAACGGGTCCATGCGCTCGTCGACCGCGCCGTCGACGCGCATGTAGAGCCGCGCGGTGCCCGGCATGAACTGCCACATCCCGGCGGCACCGACCTTGGAGTACGCGGTCGGATCGAAGGACGACTCGACATGCGGCAGCGCGATGAGCTCCGGCGGCAGCTGCGCCGCGGCGAGCACGGCCGCGATGTGTTCGCGCCAAGCGCCCGAGCGCTCGACCCCGCCACGGAACCGGTCGGCCTGACCGAGCTGGAAGCGGACATCGGCGAGCGCCGCCGTGAACGTACCGGCGTCGGGGTCCCGGCCGAGCGCGTCGCGCCAGACTTTGTGGACCCACGCGGCATCGCCCTGCAGCGGCTGCCCGGCGGTGAGCGCCTCGGCGGCGGCGCGCAGCGCCGCGGACCAGCGGTCGCGCGCGGCGGTGATGGCCTCGCGCCGCGGGTCGGACCCCGGCGGCGCATCGGGCAGCGCCGCGACGCCGTAGACCACGCCGAGGTTGCGTGCGTCGTGCACGAAGCCCTGCCGCGTGCTGATCTCGGTGTAGACGCGGATCCAGAAGTCGACATCGCGCTGCAGCTCGGCGTAGCGCGGCATGACGGATTGTGCGGACGCGACGCCCGATAGCCCCGCGCCTGCAAGCAGGAGCGCGAGGACGAGCAGCAGGGGACGGAGGGTCGAGGCCAGCGGCCTCAGCCGCACTTCGAGTCCCCGCAGTTCAGGCAGGTCATGCAGCCGTCCATCATCACGACGGCGGCGGTGCTGCACTTGCTGCAGAGCTGCGCGCCTTCGGGGAAGTGCGACTTGGAGAAGGCGTCGGTCTGCTTGCCGCGGGCCTCGAACTCGGCGCGCTTCTCGTCGATGAGCTTCTTCTGGTGCTCGTCGAGCTCGGTGCGCCCCATCAGGCCGATGGTCTGCAGGTGCTTCTCGATGACATGGCCGAGCTCGGCGATGATCGAGGGCATGAACTTGCCGCCCGGCTGCCAGTAGCCGCCACGCGGGTCGAACACGGCCTTCAGCTCCTCGACGAGGAACGCGACGTCACCGCCCTTGCGGAACACGGCGGAGATGATGCGCGTCAGCGCCACGATCCACTGGTAGTGGTCGAGGTTCTTGCTGTTGATGAAGACCTCGAACGGGCGGCGCTGCTCGTGCTCGGTGCCTTCGTTGAGGATGATGTCGTTGATCGTGACATACATCGCGTGGTCGGAGACCGGCGTCTTGATCTTGTATGTGGAACCGATCAGCACCTCGGGGCGCTGCACCTCTTCGGTGAGGCGCACGACCTTGCCTCCGTGGCTGGTGGGCAGCTCGGCGACATTGGTGGCGGTCGCGGCGGGCACGGGCTCGCCGCCCGGCTTCTGCACGCGGTACTTGGAGATCTTCTTGTCTATCTTGATCGCAGCCATCGTGGGCGGTCCTCAGAACTTGCCGTAATACCCTTCTTTGAGGGCATCGAAAAGGTTGGCGGCGGTGTGCTTCTCACCGTCGTACTCGATCTCCTCGTCGCCCTTGACCGACACCTCGGTGCCGTCGTCGAGCGTGAACACATAGGTGGTGTTCTTGAGGTCCTCTTCCTTGACGAGCACGCCCTGGAAGGCTTCCGGGTTGAAGCGGAAGGTGGTGCAGCCCTTCAGACCCTTCTCGTGCGCGTACAGGTAGATGTCCTTGAAGGACTCGTACTTGAAGTCGGTGGGCACGTTCGCGGTCTTGGAGATCGAGGAGTCGATCCACTTCTGCGAGGCGGCCTGGATGTCGACATGCGCGGTCGGCGTGATGTCGTCGGCCGTCGTGAAGTAGTCGGGCAGCTTCTCGGCGGCGCTGGTGCCGTTCGGCATCGCCTGGCGGTTGATGAGCTCACGGTAGGCGAGCAGCTCGTAGGAGAAGACATCGACCTTCTCCTTGGACTTCTTGCCTTCGCGGATCACGTTGCGGAAGTAGTGGTGCGCGAACGAGGGCTCGATGCCGTTGCTCGCGTTGTTGGCGAGCGAGAGGCTGATGGTGCCGGTGGGCGCGATCGAGGTGTGGTGCGTGAAGCGCGCGCCGACCAGCGCGAGCTGCTCGACGAGGTTCGGCGCGACGCCCGCGATGCGCTGCATGTAGCGGCTGTAGCGCGCATGCAGCACGCGGCCCGGGATCTTGCTGCCGACCTTCCAGCCGTCGCGCGCCATCTCGGGACGCTTGCGCAGCATCTCGGCGGTGACGGTGAACTCCTCGTTCATGATGGGCGCAGGACCCTTCTCGCGGGCGAGGTCGAGTCCGGCCTCCCAGCCGGCGACCGCCATCTCGCGCGAGACGTCCTCGGTGAACTGCACGGACTCGGGCGAGCCGTACTTCATGCGCAGCAGCGTCATGGTGCTGCCCAAGCCGAGGAAGCCCATGCCGTGACGGCGCTTGCGCAGGATCTCGTTGCGCTGGCCCTCGAGCGGCAGGCCGTTCACCTCGACCACGTTGTCGAGCATGCGGGTGAAGACCTTGACGACCTCGCGGTACTCGGCCCAGTCGAACTCGGCCTCGGCCGTGAACGGCTTGCGCACGAAGCGCGTGAGGTTGACCGAGCCGAGCAGGCAGGAGCCGTACGGCGGCAGCGGCTGCTCGCCGCAGGGGTTGGTGGCGCGGATGTTCTCGCACCACCAGTTGTTGTTCATCTCGTTGACGCGGTCGATGAGGATGAAGCCCGGCTCCGCGAAATCGTAGGTGGAGGACATGATGCTGTCCCACATGCGGCGCGCCGGCATGGTCTTGTAGACCTTGCAGGCGACGAGGCCGGTCTCGTTGACGACGAAGCGCCCGTCGTAGGGCCACTCGCGCCACACGAACTTCGACTCATCGTTGAGGTCGGGCTTGTCGGCCTCGTACTCCTTGCGGGAGATCGGGAAGGCGAGCTTCCACTCGCGGTCCTCGCGCACGGCCTGCATGAACTCGTCGGTGATGAGCAGCGACAGGTTGAACTGGCGCAGCCGGCCGTTCTCGCGCTTGGCGCGGATGAACTCCATGGCGTCGGGGTGGCCGACATCGAAGGTGCCCATCTGCGCGCCACGGCGACCGCCGGCGGACGACACCGTGAAGCACATCTTGTCGTAGATATCCATGAAGGACAGCGGACCCGAGGTGTAGGCGCCGGCGCCCGAGACATACGCGCCGCGCGGACGCAGCGTCGAGAACTCGTAGCCGATGCCGCAGCCCGCCTTCAGCGTGAGGCCGGCCTCGTGCACCTTGTCGAGGATGTCGTCCATCGAGTCCTGGATGGTGCCCGACACCGTGCAGTTGATGGTCGAGGTGGCCGGCTTGTGCTCGAGCGCACCGGCGTTCGAGGTGATGCGGCCCGCGGGGATCGCGCCGCGGCGCAACGCCCAAAGAAAACGCTCGTACCAGTGCTCGCGCTCGGCGGGCGCCTCGACATCGGCGAGGGCGCGCGCGACGCGCTTGTAGGTGTCGTCCATCGCGAGGTCGATCGGTTCACCGGACTTCGATACCAAGCGGTATTTCTTGTCCCAGATGTCGAGCGACGCCTCCTGGAAAGGGATGGCATCGAGGTCGTGTTCGACGAACTTGACGACACTGTTCATGCGCGGCGGAACTCCCGTCGGAATGCTTGGAGCCGGCGGTCAGGCCGGCGGAAAAACCCCCCGGGAAAACCCGGGAAAACCTTGAAAAGCCCTGGACTCAAAAAAAGATGCGGACCCGGCGGTCTCCGGCTGCCGATGGCGCCGGGATTTTTTTGCCGTGGATCCGGTCGGCCATCGTCCAAAGGCCGCTCTCCCCTGTTCCGACCCCTCACCCCGCGATGCCCGGTGCTCGAGGCCCGGACACACAAGATGTTGTGTCGACGGGGGGAAGGTTAAGCATGGCTCGGAACAGCGTCAAGGTTTTGCAATGATTAAGTCGAAGGAAGCGAAAATTTAATCAGATCAACATGTTACGGAAACACGGGCCGATAAACGATTCGTCAAGCCTCTCTCAACCGGCCATCCGACTCGGTTGTACCCTCGCCGCAACATGTTGTGTCAGGAGTACTCCACACTTCGTCCACAAGTTATCCCCTTGAAAGCCGACCGGACATCCGCATATCCCGAATCAACCGGGCCGATGCCCGTCACAGATCCGCCCCAAGGGGCAAGGAGACGACCATGAGCCTGATGCGTTATGAATGGAGCCTGCTCAACCCGGCCGATGCCCGCCCGCTCGCCCTGCTGCCGCGGGTCGAGGCCCAGGAAGAAGCCGACCGCTATGTGCTGCGCGCCGACCTGCCGGGGGTCGCCCCGCAGGACACCCAGATCACCGTCGAGCAGGGCGTGCTGACCCTCGAGGCACAGCGCCCGGCCAGCCACCCCCAGGGCACCGTGACCCGCTTCCAGCGCCGCTTCGCGCTGCCCGAGGACGCCGACGCCGAGCAGATCTCGGCCCGTTCGTCCCACGGCGTGCTCGAGGTCGCGATCGCGAAGCTCACGAAGGTCCAGCCGCGTCGCATCACGGTCGAGGCGGCCTGACCGACGACGACCTGACGATACAGACGACCCCCGCCTACAATCCCCCAGGTGGCTCCCGCCCCTGGGGGTCCTTTTCTCTCTGGTGACCGCCGCATGCCGCGACCGTCCGCGCTCCTCGCCCTGTTGCTGACCTCCTTCGCGGGTCTGCTCGGCCTCGCGCCGAGCGCCGTCGCCCAGAACCGGCCCGCCGAGCGACCGGCCGACCGTGAGGTGGCGCCGATGCCCTCGCTCGCGCCGATGATCAAGCGGGTCTCGCCCGCCGTGGTCAGCATCGGCATCCGCGGCGCCGTGCGCGAACAGCAGCGCAACCCGCTGCTCGACGACCCGTTCTTCCGCCGCTTCTTCAATGTCCCGCCCGACTCGGGCGCGCGCGAGCGGCCGTTCCAGTCGGCCGGGTCGGGCGTGATCGTCGATGCGCGCCGCGGCTACATCATCACCAACGCGCATGTGGTCGAGAACGCGCGCGAGATCACCGTCACGCTGTTCGATGAACGCGAGTTCCCGGCGAAGCTGGTCGGCAGCGACCCGCGCACCGACATCGCGGTGGTGCAGATCGAGGCGCCCGGTCTCACGCAGATCTCGCTCGGCGATTCCGACCGGCTCGAGCCCGGCGACTATGTCGCCGCCATCGGCAACCCTTTCGGCCTGCAGCACTCGGTGTCGTACGGCATCGTGAGCGCGCTCGGCCGCTCCGGCATGAACCCCGACGGCTTCGAGAGCCTCATCCAGACCGACGCCTCCATCAACCCCGGCAACTCGGGCGGCGCCCTCGTGGACCTGCGCGGCGAGCTCGTCGGCATCAACAACATGATCCTCTCCGGCAGCGGCGGCAACATCGGCATCGGCTTCGCGATCCCGGTGAACATGGCGCGATCGGTGATGGACCAGCTGATCCGCTTCGGCTCGGTGAAGCGCGGGCAGATCGGCGTGACGCTGGCACCGGTCACCGCCGACATCGCGCAGGCGCTCGGCCTCGCCGCGCCGAACGGTGCGTTGGTGACTCAGGTCGCGCGCGAGTCCGCCGCCGCGCGCGCCGGACTGCGCGCCGGTGATGTCGTCACCGGCGTCAACGGCAAGGCGGTGAGGTCGGTCGCGGAGTTCCGCAACGCCATCGGCCTGATGCGCGTGGGCGACCGCGCGGAGATCGCGCTGCTGCGCGAAGGCAAGCCGGTCAAGGTCTCGGCCGTGGTCACCGACCCGGCGACCAACGGCGCCGCGGCGCAGCCGGCGCCGGCAGCCGCCGGCGCAGCGCCTGCAGGTGCGCTGCATCGCGGTCTCGACGGAGCACAGCTCGAGGACCAGCCGGACAGCGGCGTCATCGTGCGCGGCATCACGCCGGGCACGCCGGCTGCGGGCGCGGGTCTACGCGCGGGCGATGTCATCATCGCCGCCAACGGCGCACGCATCGCGCGGCGCACCGACCTCGTCACGGCTTCGGCGGCGGCGGCCGCGCGCGGCGGCACGCTGGTGCTGCAGGTGCGCCGCAACGGCGAGATCACCATCGTGCTGCTGCGATGAGCGCTCCCCGCACGGATGGCCTCGACGCCACGCCCGCGCCGCGCCGCATCGCCCTGCTCGGCGGGACGGGTTTCGTCGGCACCGCGCTCGCCGCCAGGCTCGCCGCCGACGGCCACGAACTGCGGCTGCTCACCCGCGACCCGCGCCGCGCCGACCATCTGCGTGTGCTGCCCGGCGCGCGCGTGCTGCGCGCCGATGTGCACGACGAGGCCGCGCTGCGCAGAGCGCTCGAGGGCTGCGACACCGTCGTCAACCTGGTCGGCATCCTCAATGAAAAGGGCTTCTCGGGACGCGGCTTCGCCGAGGCCCACGCCGAGCTCGCGCGCAAGACCGTCGCCGCCGCGGTGGCGGCGGGCGCGACGCGGCTGCTGCACATGAGCGCCCTGGGCGCGGCCGAGGACGGCCCCAGCTTCTATCTGCAGTCCAAGGGCGTGGCCGAGCGCCATGTGCGCGCCGCACCGCCCGCGCTCGGCTGGACCATCCTGCGTCCGTCGGTGATCTTCGGCGCCGGCGACTCCTTCATGAACCGCTTCGCGGGTCTGCTGCGGTTGTCCCGAGGCGTCATCCCGTTGGCGCGCGCCGAGGCGCGCTTCGCGCCGGTGTGGGTGGGCGATGTCGCGGAGGCCTTCGCGCGTGCGCTCGCCGACCGCGGCACCGTCGGCAAGTCCTACGATCTCTGCGGTCCCGAGGTGTTCACGCTCGGTGCGCTGGTGCGGCTCGCGGGCGGATTCTCCGGCACGCGCGCCCATGTGCTGCCGCTGCCCGACTGGGCGGCGCGACTGCAGGCGCGGGTCATGGACTTCGTCCCGGGCAAGCCCTTCTCCACCGACAACTACCGGTCGCTGACCGTCGACAACATCAGCGACGACGACGGCTGCGCCCGCCTCGGCATCACGCCGGCCTCGCTGCGCGCCATCGGCCCGGGCTACCTGCGCCGCTGAGCCCGCATGCGGCGCGGCGCCGCGGCGCGCCGCCTCGGTTACCATGCGGCGCATGGAGACCTATCTGGTCGGCGGCGCGGTGCGCGACGGACTGCTCGGTCGCCCTGTGGGCGAGCGGGACTGGGTGGTCGTGGGTGCGACGCCCGCCGATCTCGAGGCGCAGGGCTTCCGTGCCGTGGGCCGCGATTTTCCGGTGTTCCTGCATCCCGAGACCGACGAGGAGTACGCGCTGGCGCGGCTCGAACGCAAGGTCGCGCCCGGCTACCACGGCTTCACCACCGACTTCGCGCCGACGGTCACGCTGGAGCAGGACCTCGCGCGGCGCGACCTCACCGTCAACGCCATGGCGCGCGCCGCCGACGGACGGCTCATCGACCCCCACGGTGGGCGTGCCGACCTCGAGCGCCGCGTGCTGCGCCATGTCTCGCCGGCGTTCGTCGAGGACCCGGTGCGCATCCTGCGCGTGGCGCGCTTCGCGGCGCGCTTCGCGCCGCTCGGCTTCAGCATCGCGCCCGAGACCATGGCGCTGATGCGGCGCATGGTGGACGAGGGCGAGGTCGACGCGTTGGTGCCCGAGCGTGTGTGGCGCGAGATCGAGCGCGCGCTCGGCGAACCGCAGCCGCGTGCCGCCATCGAGACGCTGCGCGCCTGCGGCGCGCTGCGCGTGCTGCTGCCGGAGCTCGATGCGCTGTTCGGCGTGCCGCAACCGCCGCAGCACCACCCGGAGGTCGACAGCGGCGAGCATGTGCTGCTCGCGCTGCAGGCCGCCGCGGCGCGCGGCGCGAGCGTTCCGGTGCGCTTCGCGGTGCTGCTGCACGACCTCGGCAAGGCGCTGACGCCGCGCGAGGAGCTGCCGCGCCACATCGCCCACGAGACCCGCGGCCTCGCCCCCATCGAGGCCGCCTGCGCCCGGCTGCGCGCGCCGCAGGAACACCGCGACCTCGCGCTGCTCGCGAGCCGCTTCCATACCCATGTGCACCGCGGCCTCGAGCTGCGGCCCGCGACGCTGCTCGAGATGTACGAGGCCTGCGATGCGTTCCGGCGGCCGGCGCGGTTCGCCGAGCTGCTGGAGGTCTGCGAGTGCGACGCCCGCGGACGGCTCGGCCGCGAAGCGGAGCCTTATCCGCAGCGCGCCCGGGTCGAGGCGGGTCTCGCCGCCGCTGCCGCGGTGCAGCTCGACGAGACGGAACGCGCGGGCCTCGTGGGGCCGGCGTACGGCGAACGGCTGCGCCGCAAGCGGCTCGCCGCCGTCGAGGCCGCCTGCCCGAAGTGACCGTCGCCGCGCGGCGGCGATGCAGGCCACACGGCTCGGCCGCTACAGCCCGCGCCTGAGGTCCTGCAGCGCGAAGGCCGTCGGCAGCGCCTCGCAATCTTTGGCGAGCGCCATCACCTTCACCGCCTCGCCCATCTCGCCGGGCAGCAGCAGCCGCCGCACGCCCTGCGCCAGCTGCGCGCGCGCGACCTCGCCGAGCGCGGCCTCGCCCGCCGTCGGCGGCGCGAGCCGCGCCGCGAGCCGCGCCTCGATGCCGCCGCCGAGCAGGAAGCCGGCTTGGGTGGTGAAGCCCGCCACCTCCAGCCCCGCCGCCACGCCGGCCTCGGCGAGCGCGGTGAAATCGACCCAGGCGGTGATGTCCTGCAAGCCGGGCCAAAGAAACGGGTCGCCGTGCGCGTGATGGCGGTGGTGGCAGCGCAGGCTGCCCATCGCACGGTCGGGATGCAGCAGCTGCGTGCGCGGCAAGCCGTAGTCGACGAACAGCAGCAGGCCGGCCTCGAGCACATCGGCGAGCGAGGCCACCCAGGCCGCGAGCCGCGGGTGGAACTCGCCGCAGCAGCCCTCGGGCAGCGTCACCCCGGCGGCGGCGAGATCGGCGAGCCGCTGCGCCATCGCCGCGACGAAGTCCGCATCGCCCGTACAAGCGCCGTCGGCGGGACGCGCGCGCCACTCGAAGCGCGGCATGTCGTCGCGCGCCGCACCCGCGGCGCGACCGACGCCGAGCCGCCACGCAGCACCGCCGCGCATCACGAAGCGCTCACAGGGCAGCGCGTCGATCACCTCGTTGGCGAACAGCACGCCGCGGAACGGCGCGGGCAAAGAATCGAGCCAGCGCGGCGGGATGCGGCGTGCGTCGACCGACGGCTCGTCCGACGCGGCGAGCAGCGCCTGTTGACGCGAGCGCAGGTCGGGGCTGACCTCGAGCAGTGAATAACCGGTGATGGGAGTGCCTCGCGCCCTGAACTCGGCGAGCGCCCCCGCCGCGAACCGTCCCGTGCCGGGACCGAGTTCGAGCACCTCGCCGCCGCCGAGCGCGCGCAGCACGCCGTCGATCTGCGCGGCGCAGACCTCGGCGAACAGCGGCGAGATCTCCGGTGCGGTGACGAAGTCCCCCGCCTCGCCGAACTTGCCCGCACCCGCGGCGTAGTAGCCGAGCCCGGGCGCGTAGAGCGCGAGCTGCATGTAGTCGGCGAAGGACAGCCAGCCGCCCGCGGCGTCGAGCGCGGAGCCGATGACGCCCGAGAGCCGGCGCGAGTGTGCGGCGGCCTCCGCGCCGGGCGACGGCCATGTGCCGCGGTCGGCGACGGACGGCCCGCGCGGCGACGCGCCGGACATGCGCCTCAGCCGCCCGCGGCGGCGAGGTCGTCCCGCGTGCGCTCGAGGGCGATGCCGACCGCGCGCGCGCCGCGCACGGCGCCAGGCTTGTCGATCTGGATGCGCACCCAGGCGACGCCGAACCCGCGCAGCAGCAGGAGCGCCGTGCGCTCGGCCATGGTCTCGACCAGCCTGAAGGAGGACGCGCCGACGAAGTCCTGCACGGTCCCGGCCACGCGGCCGTAGTCGACCGTATCGGCGATGTCGTCGCGCACCGCGGCGCGCGCGCAATCGACCGGGAGTTCGAGGTCGATGACCAC